>Ga0208193_1000014_pt1 | contig 118254 bp, 111 predicted proteins | sample June2015DPH_17_2_FD_184716 | JGI IMG/M metagenome (GOLD analysis project Ga0208193, IMG submission 184716) | Peatland microbial communities from SPRUCE experiment site at the Marcell Experimental Forest, Minnesota, USA - June2015DPH_17_10... | ecosystem: Environmental > Terrestrial > Soil >...
GTGGATGGCAATATCTGGGCGGGCGCGGGCCGCGGCGGCCCGGGATACGACGGCGTGCACGTGTTTACGCCGGCGGGAGAGCGCATCGGCATGATTGTGCTGCCGGAGATCTGCGCCAACATCTGCTTCGGCGGAACTAAGCGGAACCGGCTGTTCATGGCGGCCAGTCAGTCGGTGTACGCCGTGTACGTGGGTACGCGCGGCGCACATGTGACTTAGATTTCGGACGGTTAGCGCCAGGATGACAAAGGGCAGGATAAGCGAGACAGAAACGCTTTCGGATTTGTACCTTGCAGGTCTGACTCATGGAATGGCGATCGGGGTTAAGCAGAACCGGATCGGAAGAGACTATCAGTCCTGAAAGCTCACCGCCACCGAATGAGTGGGTATAATAGCGCCATACGCGTGCTCTAACGCGCAACCAGGCTGCGATGAGGAGGGAATATGTGCGACCAGGATCATTTTGAACAAGACCGGCAGGAGTACGAGGCCCGCGGTCTGGTGACACGGAAGCAATTCGGCGTGATGTTGGGAGCAGGCATCGCCATGATGCTGCCGCGCGTCGCCAACGCGGTCACCGTGACCGAATCGGACGTGAACGTAACTACGCCCGACGGCGCCGCAGACTGTTACTTCGTGTATCCGGCGAGCGGCACAGCCCCCGGCGTTCTCATATGGCCGGACATCTTCGGACTGCGGCCGGCGTTCCGCCAGATGGGCAAACGGCTCGCCGAATCGGGGTACTCGGTGCTGGTGGTGAACCCGTTCTACCGCGCCAAGAAAGCCCCAACCGCGTCAGCCGGCGGCGCAACTCCCATAGAGGAAGTAAGGCCGCTCGCCCAAGGTCTGAACGAGACCACCCACATGACCGACGCCAAAGCGTTCATCGGGTGGCTGGACGGGCAAGCGCCGGTTGCCAAGAATCGGAAGATGGGCACACAGGGCTATTGCATGGGTGGCCCGATGGCGTTGCGTACCGCGGCAGCCATGCCCGAGCGTGTTGGAGCAGTCGCCTCATTCCACGGCGGCGGACTGGTGACTGATGCGCCTAACAGTCCACACCTGCAGGCGGCGAAGACCAAGGCGCAGTTCCTCATCGCCATCGCAGCAAATGACGACGCGCGGTCGCCCAACGATAAGACCGTCCTCAAAGAGACGTTCGCCAAGGCGAACCTGCCTGCGGAGATCGAAGTGTACACCGGGTCCGCGCATGGCTGGTGTCCTCCCGATTCGCAGGTCTACAACGAGCCGCTGGCGGAGAAGGCATGGAGCCGCTTGCTCGTGCTGTACGGGAAGGCTCTAGCCTGAGCATCGAGTCCTCTGGGCTTTGAATTCCGAGTTGATCGGCATAGAGGCGACGGTCACTCGCCGAGCGCCTGCTATTCTGAGAACGCGCCGCTCAACCTCAATGAAACCTGGGATCCTGCTCATGGTTCGCGAACTCCACCACGGAGGCAGCGAGCGGCAAATGACCGAGGTTGCGCTCTCGCTCGACCGCGGTCGGTTTGAGCCGCACGTGGGCGCCTTCATCGTTCGGGGAAGCCGCGCCGACGAATTGCGCGCCGCCGGCGTGCCGGTCGTCGAAGTCCCTGTCCGCTCCTTCAAGTCTCCGCGCAGTCTGGCCGCGGCCTGGGAGCTCACTCGATATATTCGCGCCAACAATATCCGCCTGGTCCACACTTTTGACCTGCCGCTCACGGCTTGGGCGATCCCGCTCGCCCGGTATTTCACCAGGGCCGTGGCCCTTGCCAGCCAGCGCTGCCATCTCGATCTCGCATCCCCGTGGCTGCGCAGAGCGCTGATTTTTGCCGAGCGCGGAGCGGATGGCGTCGTGGTGAACTGCGAATTTCTGCGGCGACATTTGACGGAAGATGCGGGCATTCCACCGGAGCGAATCCATCTCTGCTACAACGGAATCGATTTGACTCGATTCCACCGCGCCGACTTCGTGAGGCCGGAAAACCTCCCGCCGGAAGCGTTGGTGATCGGCACGGTATGCGTTTTACGGCCTGAAAAAGGGCTGCCGACGCTGGTGGAGGCTTTTGCCGCGGTGCGGAGCCTGGCGCCCAATCTGCGCCTCGCGATCGTCGGCAGCGGACCGGTGCTGCCCCAGCTCCAAAGCCGCGCGCGCGATCTGGGCGTGCTGGACGCTTGCGTCTTCCAGCCCACCACCAGCCACGTGGGCGACTGGTTCAGGAACATCGATATCTTCGTGCTGCCTTCGCTGAGCGAAGCCCTCTCCAATTCCCTGATGGAAGCCATGGCCTGCGGTTGTTGCCCCATCGCGTCGCGTGTGGGAGGAAATCCGGAGCTGATCGAGGACGGCGTGCGCGGCCTTCTTTTTCCGCCCGGGGATGCCGCCGGTTTGGCCGCCGCTCTACGCGAGCTGATTCTCAATCCGGATCTACGCCGGCGCATGGCGGATGCCGCGCATGATTTTGTGCACGCGAATTTTTCGCGGGAGACCGCCGCCCGCCGCATGGAGCAGATCTACTCGGGCCTGCTGGAAAACGGAACCCGCGGCGCCTCCGTGTAGAATGCGCTCTATGTCGACTGCGTGTATCTAGCCGATAGTCAGAGCCGCGACCGTCAGGGAGCGGTCGCCCCTTGCCAACCGGGTTCCCACAATATTTCGCCCGGTCTACCAGAGACTCCGCATGGCCGCGAGAGAGGCCGCCATTTCAACAATGGCATCTCCGTTTACCGAGTTCACCACCTCGAACCATCCCTCGTTTACCCGCTCCGGACAAAGCGCGCCCGCAATAGCGCTACCTATAGACGCCACCGAGTCTGAATCTCCGCCGATGTTTGCAGCGAGCAGCGCGGTTTCCTCGGCCGACCCGGTGATCAGAGCCAGGCTGATCGCAACGGAGACTATGTTCTCCGTCTTATCCGGACAGTACTGCTCTGCGATGTCGTCAGCCACCAACCGCTTCCGCGTCCTAAGATCCGAATAAATCCTCTCCAGGGATGCACTGATTGTGGATGCTCGCATCGAGGGTCGAAACGTTTCAGCCTTTTGGGAAGCAATCAGAGCCGCCGCTATCACCTCGGTAGCTGGTGCGCCTTCGACTGCCGCCGAGACAGCGCAAGCTACAGCCGCAGCCGCGCAAATGGCCAGTTGCCCGCCATGCGTGGGAATGGCGCATTCATAGGCTCCATGAATCAGCCGATCGAGCCTGGCTGTCGGATAAATCACGCCTACAGGCGCGACGCGCATGGCCGCTCCGCACCCATCACCCTCTGAGGCGATGCGGGCCGGGTCGCCGTGTTGCAAAAAGCTCCACAGGGAAACGCCCGGATGAGCGGATTTCCTGCACTGCAAGAGTTCCTTCCCGATCGCTTCATGGCCGGCGCCGCCTTCCCGCAGAATAGCTCTCGCCACCGCGATGGTTTGTTCCGTATCGTCCGTTGTCTCGCCGATACGCCATTGATACCGCTTGCCAAGGTAGCGCGGGATGACATCTCCAGGCCGGCCGTGGAATCCCGTTATTCCCCCCGGGTACCATTTGTGAATGTCCGCGCGTGTCAGCATCTCGGTCTGCTTGCCAATGGCATCGCCAGTCGCCAAGCCCTTGAAGCAGCCGATGACGCGCTCCTCGTAACCCACCGCAGTCACTATCCTCAGCGAAACTCAATACCCGCCAGCGCCTCCAGATCCCGAGGCTCTCCAAACTTCAGGCCCTCAATCGACGGATCGATGCTCCGCAGCAGCCCCGTCAGCACGCCGCCCGCGCCCACTTCAATGCACCGGGTCACTCCCAATCCCGCCAACGTCCGTATCGATTCCGCCCATCGCACTGGATTCGGAACCTGCTGGTACAATCCCTCGCGCGCTTCGGGGCCCGTACGAATCTCGCGCGCCTCCCAGTTATCGATCAGCGGGCAGGCAAGGTCGCGGAATTCGGTGGCGTCCAGATCGGCCCGCAGCCGTTCCTGCGCCGGCCTCATCAGGGCACAGTGGAAAGGCGCGCTCACCGGCAACAATACGGCGCGCCGCGCGCCCGCCGCTTTGGCCAGATCCACCGCGCGGTTCACCGCCGCCGCATGACCCGCGATCACCGTCTGGTCCGGCGAATTGAGATTGGCCGCGCTCACTATTTCTCCCTGCGCAGCCTCTTGCAGTACCGCATCCAGCTTGCCCTCGGGCAGTTTCAGCAGCGCCGCCATAGCTCCCACGCCCGCGGGCACGGCTTCCTGCATGTATTGTCCGCGCTTGCGTACCAACCGTACGGCGGCGGCGAAGTCCAGGCTGCCCGCGGCCACCAATGCGGAATACTCGCCCAGGCTGTGGCCCGCGACATAGGCAGGCGCCCAATCGAGCGATTGCAGAACGCGCAGCGCCGCGACGGAAACCGTCAACAAAGCCGGCTGCGTATTGACGGTGAGCTTCAACTCCGCGTCCGGCCCTTCGAAGCAGATCCGCGACAGCCGGAACCCTAACGCGTCGTCGGCTTCGTCGAATACCTCTCGCGCCGCGGGATACTCGTCAGCCAGCGCCTTGCCCATACCGGCGAATTGCGAGCCCTGTCCCGGAAACAGGAATGCTGTGATGGGTGTTGTTGTAGTGGTGGGTGTCAAGGAGCATTATAACGATCTGCCATGCGCTGCCATGTTGGATCTGCCACCGGTGTTTCCCCGTACGTCGGAGTAGCGCAAGCCCGATCGCGAGCCCCTCATTCCCGGCCGCCACACAAACTCGCGAAATCATGTCGTTAAAGACGCGACCAAAGGCGCGAAAGGCAACGCAAAAAGAAAAGCCTCTTGACACACCTGCGATTCCGCAATATGATAATCCCACTTGCGCTTGGGGATGCTGGGGGGACGTATCCCGCAACTCGTCTTAGCGCCTCGTCGCGTGCATTTCTTCCTGTCCAGGCGCATCCACAAAAGGAGCTAATCGAATGAAGTTGCTGTTTGGCGTGTTTCTTTTCGCATTGCTCGCCTCGGCTCAGGGAACCGATGCCGTTGTCACCGGCACCGTTCTCGATCCGACCGGCGCTGCTATGCCCGATACTTCCGTTACCGCGCTCAATACCGATACCGGTGTTTCGAAGACGGTCAGATCCGACTCCGCCGGTGTCTACGAGTTTCCCACTCTGCCGCCCGGCACATACACTTTGAGCGCCGACAAGACGGGCTTTAAGAGATACGTCCTCGCTGGGCTCGTACTGCGCACGGGCGACCACGTTCAACAGAATCTCAAGCTGGAAGTGGGCGCCACTTCGGAATCGGTGCAGGTCACCGCCACCGCCGAAGGAGTGCAATATCTGACGGCTTCGCAGGGCGGAGTGCTGAACTCGGCGAGAATTCAGGACCTTCCCGTCAACAGCCGCAACGCCATGGATTTTGTGGCGACTCAGGCCGGCGTGGTCGGCACTAATTTTAACGGCGCCCGCAACGATATGCTCAATATCACGCTCGATGGCTCCAACATCCAGGACAATTTCATCACCGAATCCATTGGCACTACACAGATCGCCACCAGCGTCGACCGTGTTGAGGAAATGAAGGTGGTAACTTCGCCCGCGGATGCCGAGTACGGCCGCGGCTCCGGCCAAGTGCAGCTCGTATCGCGCTCCGGAACCAATCAGTACCACGGCAGCGTATACGATTTCGCCCATAATACGGACCTGAACGCCAATTCCTGGGCCAATAACCGCAATGACATTCCCCGCAGCGTTGAAGTGGAGAACCAGGTGGGCGGCCGTTTGGGCGGGCCAATCAAGAAGAACAAGACCTTCTTTTTTGGGCTGTTTGAAGCCAACATTCAACACTATCAGAGCACATCCACGGCTACCGTGCTGACCAGTACCGCGCGCCAGGGAATCTTCCGTTTCTACCCGGGCGTTACCAACGCAAACTCGCAGGCCGCCAAGCCAGTGGTGGATATCAACGGCAACCCGATAACGCCAGCCGGCGCCACCGGTCCACTGCAATCAGTGAGCCTCTTCGGGCTCGACCCGAATCGCCTGGCGCCCGATACCTCGGGGATCGTGGCAAAGAATCTCGCGCTGCTCCCGCTGCCCAACACCTTCAACACCGGAGATGGCCTCAACACCGCCGGTTACAACTTCGTTGTGCCGTCCTCCGACGATATCTACTCCTTCACGGTGCGCATCGACCATAACTTCAGCGAGAGAGAGCGTCTGACGGCCAGCTATGACCGCGACATGGAAAACTACCCGAACGGGTTCGATGCCCAGCCGCTGCCAAGTTCTCCCCCCGGAGATTATAAAGACACTGGCGAAGTTGGCTCAGTCGCCCTGATATCGACCATCGCGTCTAACATCGTGAACGAAGCGCGCCTCGGTCTTACCAAGAACGGCGTATACTTCCTCGCGCCATGGAACGCCAGCCCGCTGGGGGAACAAGGCATCCTTCCCAGTTTGGATGGCATCCCGTACATTCTGGCCTTGCCTATGGTTGGTACCACCACCGCGGTTACCAGTCTCCTTGGCACCAGTACCGCTGAGGACCCCCAGGGCCGCACATCGCCCGTCTACGAATTTCGCGACAGAATCACATGGCTACACGGCCGGCATACGTTCAAGTCTGGCCTCGACCGTCGCTACACTTCCGCCAATTCGTACGTATCCTTCGACGCGGTCCCGCGTGTCACTCTCGGCGTGGCCGCCAGCACCGGAACGCAGAATATCAACACCATCTCGGGCATCGGCGCCAACGGCACAGCCGCGGGAAACCTGCTCGCCTTACTGGCCGGCTCCGTTGCCAGCCAGAACCAATATTTTTTCGCCACGGCGGGAAACAATCCTGTATACTTACCCGGCCAGAACGCCCAGCACACCTGGAAAGAACGCGAGTGGGGTACCTTCTTTCAAGACGACTTTAAGGCGCGGAGCAACCTGACCCTGAGTTTCGGCTTGCGTTGGGATTACTATGGAACTCCCTTTGCGGCCAACGGCAACATGGGCGGAATTGTGGGCGGATCGAGCAATATTTTTGGAATATCGGGCAGCACTTTAGGCGCTCTATTCAACCCCGGCGTGTATAACATCAACAACCTCACGCAATTGGAATACATCGGCAAGAACTCGCCGAATCCGAGCGTCAACCCCTGGAATAACAACAATAAGAACTTCGCGCCCACCATCGGTCTCTCGTGGTCGCTGCCATGGCTCGGCAAGGATAAGACGGTATTCCGGGCCGGATACGGAATAGCCTACGAGCGCAATACGCTGGTGCTGGTGGATCAAATCTTCGGGTATAGCGCGCCGGGATACGAAAACGCCGTGGCGTATGCGCCCCCAAGCTATCAGAATCTGGTCAATTCGACGCTGCCTCTGCATCCCACCAGCGCGCCGTTCGCCACCGTGCCCATTAACGACACCAACTCCTCCACTCAGACCATTCTGACGGCCAATAGCGGATTGAAGACGCCTTACGTCCAGAATTGGAACACGTCGATCGGGCGGCAGCTCAGCAAAGGTTTCACGCTGGACCTGCGCTATGTCGGAAGTAAGGGGACCAAGTTATACCGCGGTTCCAATATCAACGAAAACAATATATTTGAAAGCGGCATTCTGAACGCCTTTGAAGTCACGGACGCCGGAGGCAACGCCCCCTTGTTCAACCAAATTTTCAAGGGACTGAATATTAGCGGAGTCGGCGTGGTGGATGGCGTGAACATTACCGGTTCTCAAGCGGTCCGGCAAAATACCACCCTAAACGCGTATCTGCTGACTAATAATGTGGGCGGTTTCGCGAATTTCATCGCGTACAACACATTTGTTACCGGCATCCGCGGCGGTCTGTTGAAGAACGGCGGGCTGCCGCCGAACCTGATTGCGGCTAACCCGCAGTTCGGCTCTGCTTATTACATCAGCAACGATAGCAATTCCACTTATAACTCGGGCCAGGTGGAACTGAACAAGAGATTCTCTAATGGCTTCCAACTTCAGACCGCGTACGTCCGCAGCAAGGCCCTGGGCGATTACGACGGCACTTCACAGAGCGAAACTGCTGCCTATGAGACCGATCGCAACCATCACTTGGATAAGCGTTTGCTGAGTTACGACCGCCCGAATGTCATCACCAGCAGCGCTATTTTCGACGTTCCACTCGGTCCGGGGAAGAAATACCTGAGTTCCACCCACGGACCTATGGCGCGCGTAGTTGAGAGGTGGCAGACCGCCGTCATCTTCGATAAGTACTCCGGCACGCCCACAACCTTTACCGACAGCGCCGGTTACACCTTCAACAACACTACCGTCGCCGAGGCCGCAGCGAATGGACCGCTGCCCGCCGGCAGCGTCCACATTGTCGGAAACAACGTCGAGTATTTCAACAATTTGACCCAGGTTACCGACCCATCCGCCAAGAGCCTGCCTTCGTCCCTCCAAAGCCAGAGCGCTCTCTTTGCGGTGCAAAACGCGAGCGGACAGACCATATTGCAGAATCCCGCGCTGGGAACTCTCGGCGGCTTGAGTCCGACGGCTTATCGGGGGCTGGGAACTTTCCTCTTCAATGCGCAACTCTCCAAGTCCATCCTGATCAGTAAGGAGCATAACTTCACATTGAAATTCCGCGCCGATGCCATCAACCTGCTCAACCACCCGATCTGGACCACGCCAAGCCTGAACATCGATAGCACCAGCTTCGGCCTGATCACGGCCGCCACCGGTAACCGTACCTTCAACCTGAGCGTGCGTCTGGAGTTCTAACGCTTTAACCAATAGCGTTGCGAATTACACAGGGTCGCGCGATATCGGAAGCGTGATCGCCTCCAACAAAGGCATCGGCCCGGGCGTTTATTACTTCACGCCGGCGCAGATCGCGAACTTCTCGGAGCCCATCGCCGGCGGATTTGGAACGTCCGGGCGCAAGACATTCCACGGACCCGGCTTCTTCAACGTCGATCCGTCGCTGGTCGCCAGCCCGGCGATGAATCTGGACGGCGCCACGACCAGCTATGGAAAGATCGGCGGAGTAGTCAACAATCCGCGAATCGCTAGCTGGATTTCCAGGGGCATGGCCCGGAGTAATTCTCCGGCACTGCCCTTTTCCTTTGGTACGGACATTGCTGCCGTTCCGCCGGCAACCGGTCCGGCATCCCGGCCGACCCGCAGAGCCGCTTCGAACCAAACGGCGATGGCCCCCGGGCGATTCACAGGCGCCCTGCGCGCTGTGCGAAGTTTTAATTTACGCAATCCAAAATATTTTCTTGCTCCGGCCGCACGGTCGGTATAGAATCGAAGGCACACCAAATTCTGGGGTATACAAAATGAAACGTTCGCTTGCAGCATTGCTGCTTGTGGGTAGTGTTGCGCTCGCTCAGATAATCACTACATCGGTGACCGGAACCGTGACCGATCCCACCGGCGCCATCGTTCCTGCCGCCGCCGTCCAAGCAGTTGAATTGGCTACAGGAGCCAAGTTCGACACTACTACCAACGAAAAGGGCCAGTACGCTATACCGTCCCTGCCCGCGGGCGCTTATCGGATTTCCGTGAGCAAAGCCGGCTTCAAGGCCGAACAGGTCGAAAACGTCGCGCTCGTCGTTGGCGTGCCCGGTACCGTGAATGTCAAATTGGAGGTCGGCCAGACTTCCGAAACCGTTGAGGTCACGGCCGGCGCCGAAATAATCCAGGCCACCTCGGCGGTAGTGACCAGCGCTCTCACCACCAGCCAAATCACCGACTTGCCTTTCGCCACCCGCGACGCCGTAGAGCTGCTGGTGGACGTCCCCGGCACCTCCACTCCTACCACCCCGCGCAGCTCCACGGTGAACGGCGAGCCCAAGGGCGCGTTGAACATCACCATCGACGGCATGAACACACAGGACAACATGCTGAAGTCGAGCGACGGCTATTTCAGTTACATCATGCCGTCGGTGGATTCGCTCCAGGAAGTGTCGATGAATTCCTCGGCCTCAGGCGTCGACGCCACGTCGCAGGGCGGAGTACAAATCAACTTCGTCACCCGCTCGGGCACCAACCAATGGCACGGCGGCGGCTTCTGGCAAGTTCGAAACACCGATTTCGACGCCAACTACTACTTCAATAATTCGGTGGGTCTGCCGCGCGACATCATCAAGCTGAACCAGGAAGGCGGCCACATCGGCGGACCCATCATTAAGAACAAGCTGTTCTTCTTCGGCAACGTTGAAATCTATCGGGAACCCGGTTCGAACCTGTACAGCCGCACGTATCTGACGCCCAGCGCATCGAGCGGCATCTACTCTTACGTCACAGCGGCTGGCGTCCCACAACAAGTGAATGTGCTTGCATTAGCAGCCGCGGCCAATCCGTCCCTGCCCGCCGGCAGCATACCTTACTCCACAACTGTCAACCCCGCTCTGGCAAAAACCTTCGCCTTGATGCAGTCGGCCGGGGCCCTGGGCAGCGTCAAACGATGCGCGCGACTTCTTCACCGCCCGCATCGACTATAACGTCACTCAGAAGCACGTCCTTTCCTTCATCTACAACTACAACTGGTACGCCGCGGTTCCGGACTTTTTGAATAACGTCGTGCCCGATTTCCCGGGTACCGGAGCGGTGCTTTTCTCGAATGTCGTTACCGGCCAGTACAGTGACCGCTTCGACGGTACCATTTCTCTGCGTTCCACCATCAAGCCGACGCTGGTAAACGAACTCCGCACCGGCTTGAACGGCGGCACCGTTGTATTTTTCGGCCTGATATCGCCCGGCATGTTCTCGCCTTGGGGCGGCTATGTGCCGAGTTTCGCCAGCCCCGGGACGACCCTTTCGGGAGTGACTACCAATTCGGACCCTCAGCGCCGCAACGCGCCGGTTAAGAGTGTGGGAGACACATTGACGTGGGTGAAGGGAACCCACCAGTTTAGTTTCGGCGGCAACTGGGACCAGATCAACCTATACCAGCAAGTCGAGGGCTCCGGCCTTTTTCCGGGCATGACTCTAGGTATAGCGACCGGCGATCCTATCGACACTGGCAGCACCAATCTCTTCACATCCGCTAACTTCCCCGGCGCCTCAACTACGCAGCTAAGCCAGGCGGCCAATCTCTATGCCGACGTGACGGGCCGCGTGTCTTCCATTAGCCAGAGCGTTGTGCTTAGCGAGACCAATCACCAGTACGGCCCAGGCGCCCCCATCGACCGCGACCAAATGCGCGAGTACGGATTCTTCGCCCAGGATCAGTGGCGCGTCGCTCCCAATCTCACCGTCACGGCGGGTCTGCGCCTCGAAAAGCAGGGCCCATTAGTCAATCTGGATCATCTTTACACGGAAGTGAGCTATGCCGGAATCTGGGGCATATCCGGCGTGGGAAATCTCTTCAATCCGGGCTACACGCCAGGTCAGCCGCCAGTCTATACGCCAGTCAGCAACCCTTACAACTCGCCACCTGTTTGGGCGCCTTCGGCAGGTCTTGCCTGGAGCGTGCCGGCTATGGATGGGTTCATGGGCGCCATCTTTGGCCACCACACGGGCGCATCGGTATTGCGCGGCGGTTATGCCATCGCCACGGTTCGCGAAGGCATGGACGTTTTCTCCTCTATTTACGGCGCGAATCAAGGCATCACGCAGAGCACCAGTATCAGTCCAACCACTTATCCCACAATTTTCGGACCGGCCGGCAGCGTGACGCTAGGCCAGGCGAACGTTCCCTCGCGCGACTCCAGCATTCCGTCAACGCCGAGCTACCCGATCGCCGCCGCTGCGGGAAACACCGTCTACGGAATCGACCCCAATCTCAAGATGGGTTACGTGCAGAGCTGGAATTTCAGTTTCCAGAGAGAGGTCAACCGCAACACTTCGGTGGATATCCGCTATACCGGCAACCACGGAACCGACCTCTGGCGCGAAATGAACCTCAATGAGGTCAATATCGAATCAAGTGGTTATCTCACTCAATTCCAAGAAGCCCAGAACAACCTGACGATCGCGCGCGGCGGCAACATCTATCAGAACACCAACGTCCTCAACTTCGGCAACCAGGGTCTGCCGGGCCAGGTGAATATCCCGATGATCACGACGGCGTTGGGCGCCTCAACCTGTGGCAGCGTCGGGTGCTCCGACTCCACCACCGCCGGCTACCTGACGCTGGGTCAGGCCGGCACGGCCGCCAACGCCATCGCCACTAATACTACGCGAATGGCGAGTCTCGCGGCTGCTGGCTACGCCGCTAATCTCTTCCAAGTCAATCCGCTGGGAGGCGGAAACGCGGAACTTCTAACCAACAACGGCTCTTCTTACTTCGATGCCCTGCAGATCGAGGTTCATCATCGCATGACGAGCGGTTTATTCATCACCGGCAGTTATCAGTTTGCGAAGAATCTGGCAGATGGCGCTATTGCCAGCGGCGGTAACACCTCCGACAATGCCACCACTCTTCGGAATCTGGGCCTGGATAAACTGGTCACCGGCTACGACATCCGCAACTCGATCAAGTTCAATTGGATCTACGAACTGCCGCTCGGCCCGGGCAAGGCCTTTAGCCCCGGAAATGCGTTGGCCAAAAAATTGATTGGCGGCTGGCAGATTTCGGGCGTAGTCAGGTTGCAATCGGGTACGCCGATTGAATTGGGCGGCCTCGATACATTCAACACCAACTCGAGCGGCGTGGTGCTGCACAATATCACCTTGCCGCAATTGCAATCGATGATGGGCATCTACAAAACCAGCCAAGCCGGACCGAACGGCGGCATCGTGTACTATCTGCCTCCGCCTTCGTCCTCTTCAACCGCGGGTTTGAACAGCTCCAACAATACCAACCTGATCTACAACACGGAAGCTGCCTTTCAGGAAAACGGCTTGACGCCCGCTCAGGTAGATCCCAATGCGCCGTACATCAGTCCGGCGGCGGCGGGCCAAATGGGATATCAGGATTTCATCTACCTGCCATGGCAGCGCCACTTCGACCTGGAATTGCAGAAGAACACGCGAATCAAGGAGAAGGTGACATTACAGATCGCGGTCAGCGCCCTGGACGTTCTCAACTTCACTAACTTCCTGCCTGGCTCCAATACGACCAGCAGCACGTTCGGCCAGGTCACCACGGCGTATCGCGATATCTCGGGTACGGTCGATCCCGGCGCCCGCATTATCGAATTCAAGGTGCGGCTGAACTTCTAGCCGGTTGCATCCACGCATCAAATCATGCATACTGATGCATATGAGGACTACGTTAATCGTCAACGATGAACTGGTCGAGCGGGCGCGTGAGCTCACCGGCATCGAGGAAAAGACTGCATTGGTACACGCCGGCCTGGAAGCGCTCATCGCACGGGAAGCGGCGCTGCGGCTGGCCGCGCTAGGCGGGTCGCAGCCGGACTTGCGGCCGATTCCGAGGCGCCGGTCCCAACCCGCACGATGATCCTGGCGGACACTTCGGTGTGGGTTCAGCACTTTCGCAAGGGTGAGCCAGCGCTTAAGGAGATTCTCGATCACGGGCTGCTGCTGATGCATCCAGCGATTCGCGGCGAACTGGCATGTGGGCGTCTCGCGGAGCGCTCGCAAACACTTCGCCATCTCGGCGTGCTGCCGCGCGCCAAAACCGCGACGGACGCCGAGATCCTGCAACTGATCGAAGACCGCAAGCTCTGGGGGCTTGGAGTCGGCTGGATCGACATGCACCTGATCGCATCCTCGCTGCTCTCTCACTGCGTGCTGTGGACTTTCGACCGGCGGCTGAAGGAAGCGGCGGCTAGCGCGAAAGTGAAGGTATACTGATTCAAATGGTGGGTATGCTTTAGCCTGCCAAACCACAGGGTAACTGCCATGACGACGATTGACCGCCGTACTTTTCTCTCGGGTCTGGCCGGGTCCGTTCTCGCCGCTTCCGCTTCGCCGGCGCAAGCTGCCCAACAGGCGGCTGAGATAGCTCCGGCCCCGTCCGGCGCTTGCTGGCTGGATGTCGCCGCGCCGTTCATCGCGGCCGACCCCGCGCAGAATCTCTCCACTGAGTTGCTGTTGACCGCAACTTGCTTTCCCGGCGTGGATGGGTATCGCGATACGCGCTACGCTACTGAGTATCAGATCCTGCTGTTTGATCACACCGGCAACCAGATCAAGCTGGATAACGCGGGCAAGGTGGAAATCCCCGCCATGCGGCCGACGCTCCTCGACCTAAGCCGGATGGCGGGGCGCGATTCTTTCTTCGGCGGCGCCAAAATCCGCGTGGCGCCCTCGCCGGGGCAGGTGGCGCGCGCGGGCGATCTCTTTAGCGCCGGCTTCGTACGCTGGGATCTGCCCGGCAATTTCGACAACGTCCACGCGCATCCGGCGCCGCCGCAGCAGGTGATCGGGCGCTTCAACTATTCCATGCCGTTTCCGGCCTTGTCGGAGTATCACTGCGCATTCGCGCTCTTCAATCCCAACGAAGAGGAATCCTACGGCAGCCTGCGGGCGGTGGACCGTCTGGGCCGGACGGTGGTGCAGCGCAGCTTCGAGTTGCGCCCGCACCAGACGGTGCTCTTTACCGTGGCCGATCTGAGGACCGCCGATACGCCCGGCGAGGCCTTCGCCATTGCCCCGCTGAACGAGCCGAAGTTGAAGGATGGCGGCGTGATCGTTGTCCAGAACGCGAGCAACCGCGTCCCGTTCGCGTACACCTTTATGAAGGGCCGTTCCGGCGGTAGTTTCACCGTGGAGCACCCGCTGCACTTCCAGGCCGACGCTCCGGTGAAGCCGGCGCGAGCGACGCCCTACGGGCCGAAGCAGTCGTTTCCAGCGCAGGCGATGGTGTATACGCCGATGGTCTTCAAGGCGGTGCGCATCGGCGATCTGCAACTGGAATCGCGCATGTATTTGAGCGCCAGCCGCTGGGCCGAAGAGGCGTTGTGGATGATGCCGTTCGTCACCACCGGCGAGGGCGCCATCGGCTGGGTCTCCAATCACGACGAAAAGTACGCGCAGCGAATTCAGCCCGCCGAAGTTGCCGACCAGGGTGTGGTGCGGCTGAGCGAATTCCAGAGTTGCCGCATTGATGCCGCCGCGTTGCCGCTGCCCGATGGCTTCTCGGGCGGTTTTGGCGCCGCGACCATTCCCAAGACTTCGCACTCTTTGAACAAGGTCGAAGTCCGCGCCGTGAATTGGGGCCGCGTCGCCATGACGCATTTCCGGCCGGGCGGAGCGGTCGCGAAATCGTACCGGCAGGTGGATCAGCGCGGCAGCCTCGCCAGCGACTACATTGTCTCCGGAGCTCATGTGATCGGCGGCGCCCGCGACCGTAAGCGCGATTGTTTGCTGGCCATCATGAACATCGAGTTCGAAGACGACAATACCGGCGCGCCCGTGGTGCAGGTATTCGGCCCGCAAGGCCTCGCCGGCGAAAAGCGCCTGGCCGATTTTCCCCCGCTGGCCTGCCGTCACCTGCTGCTCTCCGATCTCTTCCCCGGCCTGCAGAGCGACCCGGCGCATCCGTTCACCCTGCGCATGCAGGTTGCGAATGCGTTGATGGTGGTTTCGGCTCTGCATATCGATTACGAACGCAAGGACATCGCATTAGAGCACGGCTCGGACCGCCATTCGACCTTCCAGGACTTCAAGTGCTAGTAGGACAGGCCTCCTGGCCTGTCTTCTTCGTAGCGCCATGGAAAGACAGGCCGGCGGTTGTGAACCACTTGCGGAACCCGCGTGGATTCGCAAAACCTGAGCTTTTCGGTTATCTTAAAACCATCTCAGGCCGGTAGGACGCGGGCGGGCGGGTTCTGACGATATACTGTTGGCCGGAGCCGTAGCCACGCAAATCCGCGTCGCTCGACTAATGCCACGCCACTGACATGACAACCAAGAAGAGACCGGAAGATTTACGCAGTTACCGCTGGTTCGGGCCGGATACGATGCGCGGTTTCGGCCATCGCTCGCGGATGTTGCAACTGGGCTACCGCCGCGAAGACTTCACCGGGAAGCCGATAATCGCGATCGTGAACACCTGGAGCGAGATCAATCCCTGTCACGCCCATTTGCGCGAGCGCGCTGAGGCCGTCAAGCGCGGCGTGTGGCAGGCCGGCGGCTTTCCCGTCGAGGTCCCGGCGTTCTCGATTACCGAGACCTACATGAAGCCCAGCCCCATGCTGTACCGGAATCTGTTGGCGATGGATACCGAGGAAGCGCTGCACAGCCTGCCGATCGACGGCGCGGTCCTGATGGGCGGCTGCGACAAGACGACGCCCGCGCTCCTGATGGGCGCCATCAGCATGAATCTGCCGGCGCTTTTCCTGCCCGCCGGGCCGATGCTGCGCGGCAACTGGAACGGCAAGCCGCTCGGCAGCGGCACCGATCTTTGGAAATACTGGACGGAGCGCTGCGCGGGAAACCTGAGTGATGGGGATTGGAACGCCATCGAATGCGGCATTGCCAGATCGTTTGGCTTCTGCATGACCATGGGCACCGCCTCCACCATGACCGCCCTTGCCGAGGCCATGGGCATGACGCTGCCCGGCGCATCCTCCATTCCCGCGGCGGACTCCAACCACGTTCGCATGGCCATGGATAGCGGCCGGCGGATCGTCGATATGGTGTGGGAAGATTCGAAGCCGGATGACATCCTGACGCTCGCCGCTTTCAGGAACGCGATCACCGTCGACATGGCTATCGGCGGTTCCACCAACGCCATCATTCACCTGGTGGCGCTGGCGCGGCGGCGCGGCATCGATCTGCCGCTGCGTCTCTTCGACGACATCGCGCGGCAGGTTCCCCTGCTCGCCAATATCCGCCCATCCGGCGAGTTCCTCATGGAAGACTTCTATTACGCGGGCGGCTTACGCGCGCTAATGGCTGAGATCAAGGATCTTCTGCATCTCGATTGCCGCACCGTGAACGGCAAGACGCTCGGCGAGAATCTGGATGGCGCGCGCGTGGTGAACCGCGACGTGATTCGCGGACGCGAAGCCCCGTTGTTCGATGGCGGCGGTACGGCAATTCTCTACGGAAGCCTCGCCCCGGACGGCGCCGTGATCAAAACCTCCGCCGCGGACCGGCGCTTCTGGCAGCACGCGGGACCGGCGGTAGTATTCAAGGATTATCGGGACATGGACGCACGCATGAACCACGAGGATCTGAACGTGGATGAGAATTCGGTTCTCGTGCTGCAGAATGCAGGGCCGCTCGGCGGTCCGGGCATGCCGGAATGGGGAATGCTTCCGATTCCCAACAAGCTATTGCGGCGCGGCGTGCGCGACATGGTACGAATCTCCGATGCGCGTATGAGCGGCACGTCATATGGCACGTGCGTACTGCACGTGTCGCCGGAGAGCTATGTGGGAGGCCCGCTCGCCCTGGTCCGGGACGGCGACGCCATTACGCTGGATATTCCCAATCGGCGTCTGGATCTCCTCGTGCCCGATGCCGAGCTCGCGAAACGCCGCTCGCAATGGACCCGGCCGGTCCCCAAAGAGGATCGCGGATATCTCTCTCTTTACCGTGAGCGCGTTACCCAGGCCCACCAAGGCTGCGATTTCGATTTCCTGGTACGCGATGCGCCGCCGGAGGAACCGGAGATCCACTAGCCCTCTGGCGACCTAAGGCGATGCGTGGCGCGAAGGGCGCGACGGTGAACAACCTCGAATTGCGTTTCACCGCAGCCAGGCACGGGCTTGACGCAACGCCCGGCTCTGCGGCGTACTCGGAAGCTTTGCTCCCGGCTCTGCTTCCGAGTAAAATGCAGAGTTGTGGATCTGATGACCATCCTGAGCCGGCACGAAGGCAAGACGCTGGAGTTCAAGCGCGATCTTTCCTCGCCGGACGGCGTTTTGAGGGCTCTTGTCGCGTTCGCCAATACTTCGGGCGGCATCCTTATGCTTGGAGTCGAGGACGGCGCGAAAAAGGTCAAGGGCATCCGCGATGTGCTGGCGGAAGAAGAGCGCCTCGCCAACCTGATTGCCGATAGCATTTCTCCAAAGTTGGTTCCCTCCATGGAAGTGATGCCGTGGAGAAAGACTCAGGTATTGGCGGTTGAGATCTATCCGAGTCCCAATCGGCCGCACTACCTCAATCGACTGGGTAACGTGGAGGGTGTTTTCGTCCGCGTGGGCTCAACGAACCGGCGTGCGGACTCATTCCTGATCGAGGAGATGCGGCGCTATAACCGGGTCTCCTCGTTCGACGAACAGCCTATGCCGGATTTGAACTCGGAAGCGATCGACTTCCGAGCTGCTTCCGAGTTCTTCAAGCCTATTCGGAGACTGACGCCCCACGGGCTGCAGAGTCTCAAGTTGACGACCGGCTACCAGGGCCGGATCGCGCCAACCATCGGCGGCGTCCTCCTGTTCGGCGGCTCAAGGCTAAAACATTTCCCGGATGCCTGGATCCAGGCCGGACGGTTCGCGGGCAGCGACCGCCGCCGGATACTGGATTCTACGGAGGTCCGGTCTTATCTTCCCGGAGCCGCTGAGGAAGTCATTACTTTCTTGCGGAAACACATGACGCGCGAAGCCGTCATCGGAGCCGTGAAGCGAACCGATCTTTGGACGTTTCCGGTAATAGCTGTCCGCGAAGCGATCATGAACGCGATTGTTCACGCCGACTACGCTCAACCTGGCGCTCCCATCCGCGCCGCCCTGTTTGACGATCGCCTGGAGATTGAAAACCCCGGCCTGCTCCCCTTCGGCCTGACTATCGAAGACATCCAAAAAGGAATTTCCAAACTCCGCAACCGCGTCATCGGCCGGGTCTTTCAGGAACTGGGGCTGATCGAGCAATGGGGCAGCGGCATCCAACGGATGACCGCCGCCTGCCATGACCGCGGATTGGACGCTCCGCGTTTTGAAGAGATCGGGACGCATTTTCGCGTGACGCTCTCCGCCGTACGCCGTCACGCCCCGGCAAAGGACGAAAGGGACCAGACTATCCTTCGCGCATTGGCCGCAAGTTCCGGGAGCGGGCTTTCAACATCCCAGATCGCCAAGCGAATCCGACTGTCTCCACGCGCGGCCCGAACGCGTCTTGTGTCGCTGATAGAGCGCGGTCTGGTAGCGGAAATCGGCAGCGGACCGCAGGATCCCCATCGCCGCTACCATCTGGTCTCAGATGCGGGCTGAGGCCGAAGCAGCGTCTTGCTGAAGGTTGCAAACCTGCGCGGGCCTGTCCCGCTAAACCTTCCAGCAGATCAACTTCAGTTCCGTCATCTCTTCGATGGCGTACCGGGGACCCTCGCGCCCGATGCCGCTCCCCTTCACGCCGCCGTAGGGCATGTGATCCGCGCGGTACATCGGAATATCGTTGATCATCACTCCGCCCACTTCCAGCTTGCGCGCCGCCTGGAATGCGCGCTGCAGATCCGGGGTGAAGATGCCCGCCTGCAATCCATAAGGCGTTGCATTGGCCTGTTCGATGGCGCTCTCCAGATGGTCGTATGGATACACGGCGACCACCGGTCCAAAGGCCTCCTGGCATGAGATCTGGCACGTAGCCGGCACGTCGGTCAGAATCGCCGGGCTGACAGTCGCATGCGTGCGCTTGCCGCCCGTCACCACTTTGGCGCCGCCCGCCACCGCCTCTTCGATCCACTTCTCAATGCGGACAGCCTCCGTCTCGTCGATCAACGAAGAGATATCGGTCGACTGCTCGTACGGGTGTCCGATCTTGAGCGCCTCTGTAGCGGCCTTCATCCGCTCCACGAACTCCCCCGCAATCGTCCGATGCACGAACGCCCTCTGCACCGAGATGCAGACCTGCCCGCTATGCGCAAAGGCCCCCTGCACCGTGCGCGATACGGCAGCGTCCAGGTCCGACCCAGGCTCGATAATCACCGCGGAGTTGTTTCCTAATTCCAGGGTCACCTTCTTGAAACCGGCGCGGGCCTTGATCGTGCGGCCCACTTCCGGGCTCCCGGTGAAGGTGAGCATAGCGATGCCGGGATGCTCCGCCAGCGCCATTCCAATCTGCGCGCCGCTGCCGGTGAGCACGTTGTACGCGGACTTCGGAACGCCCGCCTCTTCCATGCTTCGAGCCAGCCGCAATGCGCTGAGGGGCGTCTTGGTAGCGGGTTTGTGAATCACCGCATTGCCCCCGGCCAGCGCGGGAGCAACCTTGTGCAGCGCCAGATTCAGAGGCACGTTAAACGGCGTAATGCAGGCGATCGCGCCGATGGGCTCGCGCACCGTCATCGCCATCCGCCCCTTCCCGGTCGCCGAGAAGTCCATCGGGACCACTTCCCCGCGAAGTTGCCGCGCCTCGTGGGCCGCGGCTACAAGCGTCTGCAGGGCGCGCTCCACCTCCACCTTCGCCTCTTTGATCGGCTTGCCGGTTTCCGCGCAGACGATTTGCGTGTATTCGGCCAGATCCCGCCGAATCAGATCCGCCACGCGCAACAGCAGATCGGCGCGCTCGTAATTGGCCAGCTCGCGCATCGCATGGAATCCTTCGCGAGCCGCGGCCACCGCCCTTTCGACCAGATCCCGGCCGGCGCGCGGCACTTCTCCCACCGGCGTGCCGTCATACGGCAGCCGCACCACATCGTGCTCCGCCGTATCCACCCATTCCCCGCCTACATAGTTTTGCAATGATTGCTGCAATTGCATTGAAGTTGTCGTCATAATAAGACCTCCTGTGCCATCTGGACCGCGGGCAGCGTCACCCCGGAATAAGGGATCGCCGCCACGCGCGCTTCTGCTCCGGCCTGCCGGAGCAAATTTCGCAGAGCCGCTTCATGTTGAGCGGGAGAGACCGGAGTGAAGTGACAGCGCCGCACGAAATCCGGATCGAGACCCGACACCAGATGCACATTATACAGGCGTCCGAGCCGGGCCACCCAATATGCCTTGTGACCTCCCACCACGAATTCGCGCGACAGCGCCTCGCGCATTTCGAAATCGTCTCGATAGCGGCGCACGTAATCCTCAAAGGATCGGATGCCCGCGCCGCTCGGACACTCGGCGTAAAACAGAATGGAGCCTCCCGGGCGCAGCGCTTGGCAGGCGTTCTCCAGGCCTTTGTGGGCCTGGCGCAAATCGATGTCCAAGGGAAAACCGCCGGCCGAAGCGACAATCAGATCGTAAGGGGCGTCCACCTCCACGCGCAGCATGCGGTCCACCGTGCGGCATCCTTCCCGGTGCGCGAGATCGTAATGGCCGGCCACCACGCGGATCAGTTTGCCATCGGGGCTCAGCACCACGTTCACGATGAAATCGGGATCGGCCATGCGGCACCCTTCCAGCAGATCCTCGTGCGCGGGGTTGCCATCCAGTTTGCCCGAGCGGCAGTCCGGGTCGAATATCATGCGGTGATTAAACGTAGTCGTGCGAAACCCGGCGACGCCCGGAACCAGACTCTTCCGCCCGCCTGAGTAACCGGCGATGAGGTGGTAAATGATCTCGCCGGTGAGGATGATGCGATCGGCCTCCCAAACTTCACGATTGATCTCCACCCGGTTGCCGAAGCTGGTCGTGCCAATTTCCACCAGGCTCGCATCGTCTGTGGCAAGATGATCGAAACATCGAATTCGCGCGTAAGTCTCTTCACCGGCGATTAGCCTGCGCTCCTCGTCCGTTTGGCTCCGGTGGATGCCGAGCGCGAATACGATGAAAATGTCCCGGTCGGGAACGCCTGCCGCATTCAGGGCGTCGATGATTGGCGGCAGCATCAAGTCCGTCCGCGTGAGCCGCGTGATGTCGTTAACTACAATCGCCACGCGCTCACCGGGGCGCACAATCTCACGGAGGGGGTCGGTCCCGATTGGATTCTCCAGCGCTTCCCTCACAGCGCGCGTCTCATCGCCGATGGGATCGGCCTCGCGGGGCGCCAGCCTGTCGCCTGGGACGGAAACCCGCAGTTGGCCCTTGCCATAGGGGAGATCGCACTGGGCCGCGGGGCGCATACTTACAGTCTTTCATGGTTTTGCGACCCCAGCGACCCTCTGCGCAAATCCGCCTGCTAGGCCCAAGTCGAGTTCTAATGCCAGCTCCTACCGCGGCGTAGCCGGAACCAAACAGGTGGAACACAAAAAGGCAGGCCGGAGCCGACAAGCTCAGAGAACACGCCGGCAGTTTTTGGACAAGCCGGACCAGCTGGTCCCGATCGAAGCCACGTCTGCCCGTCCTGTTTGCCTGTTACGCAGGTCGCCGTGAACAGGTATCGGGACTCTCTGTACTCATGTCGGGTCCATTCGCTCACCACGAAAATACCGCCTGGCGGTGGGACGAAAGAGAAGCCAGGCAATGGCGGCACAGAACAGAGAGTGGATGGCGAGCTCGTGGAACGCGCCAAAGGCGCTCAGGACTACATGGAATGCCATCCAGGCGATCGCAAGCCAGCGCGCCCAGTTACGGCCGCCGAGCATAAATACTCCACAGACAATCGCCAGAACCTCGACGATTTCGACTGAGATGCCATCGTATCGAATCGCATTCCTCGCGTGAATCCCGGCAAAGTGGGAAACAAAGCCGATCGTACCCACTCCGAGATACACCCATGCGAGGATAGTCACGGACAGGGGGCGCATGTTCAACGTCATGGTCGCGCCTCCAGCACCGCTTCGCCGGCTCCAGTTCCTCCGCGTGGGGTGGTAGAGTCGCCCAAGGTTCCAGAAGCGCCCGACTCGTTCCCACGAAGTCCCCGATGTCTCGATACCAACTATTCCCAGACCCGCACACGGCCCACGCGAGCGCGGTATCCGGACCAGAGGATCCGTGGCCATCGATTCGCAACCCACGCGAGCAGCTTTGATGTAGCTCGCCGTCGTTCATCTGGTGTGCTTTCCCTTTTGCTCCGAAGCGCCGGATTATAGATTCTCTTGAACAATTCGTCGTGGACTACGTACCTTTTCTTGTCGAATGACGATCACGGAGGTGGCCATCACCACATCGGAACCCATTTCTCCCAAGAGTCTCACCCGTTGGGACGTTGTCGCGCGCCTGCGGGCGCACTTATTCCGCACCAGCAGGCCACGGAGCCAAACGCTGACACTGGTGTCGGCCACCGCCTTGCTCGGCTTGCTGACCTCCATCGCCTTACTCCACCTGCACCTTCAAAACATGGCGCTCCGGTATATTATTTCCGTTGCCATTGCCTACGCCGGATTCCTCGGGTTGGTTCGCTTCTGGATTCTCTATCAACAGAGAACCTGGCAGTGGGCGGGCGCCGGCGTCGCCAGACCAATTACAGCGCGCGCACCAACTCAGCCCAGACAGAAGAATCCCGGTGACGGATTCTCCTGGCTGGATTTATTAGACATTTTCGATATCCTCGGCGACCTTGACGAACTTATAGTCGTCGCGCTGTTCATCGCCGGCGCCATTTCCATTTTCTTTGTGATCTGGCACGTCATCAACTTCGTCGTGCTTGGGCCGGAATTTCTCGCTGAAGTATTGCTGGACGGCGTGTTCAGCGCTGCGCTTTACCGCCGTCTAGGCCAAATCGAACACCAACACTGGATGAAGACGGTGTTCGCTAAAACCATAGCGCCGTTTCTTTGGACGCTGCTGTTCTTCGCTTTTCTGGGCGCGGTCTCGGCCCATTATGCGCCAGAGGCAGTGTCCATAGGCGGAGTCGTACGCCACCTTCTTGCGAACTAACTAGATTTAGGCGGCGTCTGGGAAGCGCGTGGAAATGGGCTGCGGCTTCGGCAGTCCGCCTCGCGCCGGGAAGGCGCCACGGGCGGTCCGACGATGTGCCGGGACTCGAGCCAAAGGCCGGTAATGAGCCTACCGGGCTCCTCCAATGCCCGTTTAGGGCCGGTTTCCGAGTGGTCATCCGGGAGTTGGAGCGCGGCTGTCTACACTACGGCGTTGTCGCGGGTGATCCAGTATTCAAGGCCGTTTTAGGGCTCATTCGAGGAGCAGAAAAATCGGCGCGGCAAGCACGCCGCTCAGATCCGCTGGGCGCATACTAATTCATTAGTATGGGTCTGGACCTAAACCCCGGTCCGGGCCGGATTTTCGGTCAACACAGCCGCATGAGTCGGTTGGCCGATCGTCTACCACTCTGCTCGGGCGCACAGTTGTGGATAAGACGGGTTTGGATGGCACTTACGATATCGAGCTTACGTTCACTCCCGATGCGGACATGGCGCAGCCAGCGCCGCCTGGACAGCTAGCCGCCGACGTTCTGGGACCTTCGCTTTTCACCGCAATACAGGAACAGTCAGGTCTAAGACTGCAAGCGGGCAAAGGGCCGGTCGAAGTGATCGTTATCGAGGCTGCCGAGAAACCCACCGAGAACTAACGCACTCCACACCGGGCGATGATAAGGTATGGCCTTCTTCCACCACTCGGTATGACTTCTCTATTCGACAACGATCCGTTGCCGCGCTCCTGCGAGCAGCTGGAAGAGGGCGCGGTTCTGTTGCGCGGCTTCGCCACTAAGGAAGCGGCTGCGCTGGTCGAAGAAGTGGCGCGCATCGCGCAGGCCGCGCCATTCCGCCACCTGGTGACTCCCGGCGGCTACACTATGTCTGTCGCGATGACCAACTGCGGCCGCGTGGGTTGGGTTTCCGACCGCAGCGGCTACCGGTACGACCCTGTGGACCCCGACACTCGATCGCCCTGGCCGGCGATGCCCGAGTTATTCCTGAAGCTCGCTACACGCGCCGCCGCCGAGGCTGGGTTCGCCGACTATGACCCCGATGCGTGCCTGATCAACCGATACGTGGCAGGCGCCAAACTCGGCCTGCATCAGGACCGCGACGAGAAGGATGCCTGGGCTCCCATAGTCTCCGTCTCGCTCGGTCTGCCTGCCGTGTTCCTGTGGGGCGGCAAGCACCGCTCCGAGCCGGTGCGCCGCCTGCGCGTGGAAAGCGGCGACATCGCGGTGTGGGGCGGTCCCGCGCGCTTCGTCTATCACGGCGTCGCTCCGCTAAAGGACGGGCGGCATCCGCTGAGCGGCGCCACTCGCATCAATCTGACCTTCCGCAAAGTGTTCTGATTCCCAGCCGCGAGAGTAAACTGGAAATATGTCACTCAGAGAACGCATTCGAGGTGTCCTCGGATTTCCCGTCACTCCTTTCCGCCAGGATCTCTCCCTGGATCTCAATGCCCTGGCTCGCAACGTCGATGAGATGGCGCGCTATCCCTTCTGCGCGCTGGTGGCCGCCGGAGGCACTGGCGAGCTGTATTCGCTGACGCCCGCGGAGGTGGAAGATGTGGTGCGGGTGACCGTGCAAGCGGCGGCAGGCCGCATGCCGGTGGTGGCGGGCACGGGATTCAACGGCCCGCTCGGCGCCGATATGGCGAAGCGCGCCGAAAAGGCGGGGGCCGAGTGCATCCTGGCGCTGCCTCCCTATTACAACAACGCGCCGTTCGAGGGCGTGACCGCCTATTACCAGGAGATCGGCGCCGCGACTGCACTTCCGCTGATGGTCTATAGCCGCGATTGGGCCGTCTTCACGCCGGGCATGGTGGCGCGCCTGGCGGACAGCGTCCCCACTCTCACCTTTTGGAAAGACGGCCAGGGCGACGGGCGCAAGTACCAGCGCATCATGCAGTCGGTGGGCGATCGCCTGGCGTGGCTCGGAGGCCTGGGCGACGATTGCGTGCCCACCTATTTCGCCGTGGGCGTGCAGGCCTACACGTCGAGCATTTCCAACATCGCGCCGCGCCTTTCCGTGGAACTGGCGGAGGCCGGTATGGCTCGCGATTTCGCGCGGCTGGACGGCTTGATGAAGAAATACGTCCACCCGCTCTACGCCCTGCGTGAGCGCGTCAAAGGATACGAGGTCGCCGTCATGAAGGCCGCGATGGAGATTCTCGGCATGCCCGCCGGCCCGGTGCGCCCGCCGCTCTGCAACTGCTTCGAAAAGGATATCGCCGACCTGCGCCAGTTGATGGATGTCTACTCTGATGTGATCGACACAGCGCCACTGGCCGCCTTGGCGAGATAAGACACAGCGTCGACGCAGGGCTCCGTAAACGTCAGGACCTAACGAGATCTAACGAAAGGTACTCGACGAGCCGCGCTGCCTCGGGTTAATCTCAGGTGATGGGGATACGCGTCTGGCTCGCTCTGGCTCTTACCGCCGCCGGCGTATTGCTGAGCGCGCAGCAAGTTGATTTTCGCGGCGACGTGGTCAAAGAGCAGCAGAAGAGAATCATCGCTATCCCCGACCTGCGCGGAGCCGGCGATGCGCAACAGTTCATGGCGGCGTTCAATCAGACGCTGTGGGGGGACATTGCGGATTCCGGCATCGTCACCATGGCGGCGAAAACCCTGTACCCCGCCTTCATTCCACAGCAGCCGGCCGATTTCCAGCAGCCTGCAGCTCCCGCGGAATTGCCAAAACCCCGGCGTGGCGATGAAATGCTGGCAACGCCGACAGGCGGCGGGCGGTGGATGTCGGATTGGTCCGGCCCCCCGGTTTCGGCTAACTATCTGGCATTCGGTTATGCCGCCATACAGAATGACGTATTTGTCGCGTACGGTTATTTTTTCGACTTGCACCTGGACACGCCGGCTCATGCGCAGGTGATCGGCGCCCGCTATCTCGGGTCGGCGGATGAAGCCGGGGCGCGCAAAGCGGCCCACGCGTTTGCCGCGGATATCCTCGCGGAGTTGGGCGGCAAGTCTCTCTTCGGTACGCACATCTACTTTGTCTCCGACCGTACCGGCCACAAAGAGATTTGGGTGATGGACCCGGACGGATCGAATCAGAAGCAGATCACGAAATTCAACTTCGTCGCCACCGGGCCCGCCGTTTCGCCGGATGGATCGAAGATCGCTTGCACCGCCTACCCCGGCGAGGGAAAGCCGGCGCGCATCTACCTCTTTTCGGCGGATCCGCTACGCCAGCTGATGTTCTACAACCCCGAGGGAAACTACGCCGCTCACCCTTCGTTCACTCCCGATGGCAAACAGATCGTGTTCGATTCCTCCGCGGACGACGGCTATCGAATCTACATCGCCAACGTGGATGGCGGCGGCGCGCATGTGGTCAATCTATCGAAATGGATACAGGTGGAGCCGAAGGTGAATCCAAAGAACCCGGCTTTGATCGCATTCACTTCGGACCGGACCGGCACGCCGCAGATCTTCACCATGAACTCCGATGGCGGCGACCCCGAGCGTCTCACCAATGGCATCGGTGAGGCCGTGAACCCCGCGTGGAATCAGGATGGCGAGCACCTGGCATTCGCCTGGACGCAGGGTTATGCGCCCGGGAGCTTCAATATTTTTGTGATGGAGATTGCGTCGCACAAGTACATTCAACTGACCAAGGACGCGGGCAAAAATGAGAACCCTGCATGGGCGCCCGACGGGGTGCATATTGCATTCAGCTCAAACCGCAGCGGATCTTACCAGATCTGGACCACGCTGCTCAGTGGCGCGCAGATCCGGCAACTTACCACGCAGGGGAATAACAGCAGCCCGGTGTGGGGCCAGTAGTGGGGCGGCCAATCCTGGTTGCAGCCGCCTTTCAGGCGGCTTTAGGTAAAGCGCTGTTATTAGCGCATTACCCGGCTTTACACTTTCCTCGCTGAGCCGCACTGCTAAAATAGAGTCATCCCCTCCATGGAACTCCGCGAGAAAGTAGCGCAGCTTCCGCTTTCCCCGGGCGTATACCTCTATAAGGATGCGGGCGGCCGCATCATTTACGTCGGCAAGGCCAAATCCCTGCGCCTGCGCGTGCGCAGCTACTTTTCCGAAGACAAGCTGGGCGACATCAAGACCGGCACGCTCATCGCGGAGGCGCGCGATATCGAATACATTCTGGTGGATAACGAGAAGGAAGCGCTCGCCCTCGAAAACAATCTCATCAAGCAGCATCAGCCGCGTTTCAATATTCTGCTGCGCGACGATAAGACTTACCCCTACATCAAACTCACCAGCGAGAAATACCCGCGCGTCTACGTCACCCGCCGCCTGCGCAAGGACGGCGCCACCTACTTCGGGCCATACTTCCCCGCCAACCTGGCGCATCGCCTGGTGCACTTCATCCATCGCCACTTCATGGTCCCCTCATGCAAGGTGGACCTGACCCGCTTCCATCCCAAGCCCTGCCTGCAGTTTCACATTCACCGCTGCCTGGGCCCCTGCGTGGAAGGCCTCACTACCGACGATATCTACGCCGGGGCCGTCCGCGACGTGAGATTGTTCCTCGAAGGCCGCCATAACGATCTTGCCCGCGGATTGCGCGCCCGCATGGAATCCGCCTCCGAGGCCACGCGCTTCGAAGAAGCCGCTTCGCTACGCGACCTGCTCACTACCGTGGAGGAGATCGAGGAAAAGCAGAAGATGGCCGCCGCCAAAGGCGACGACGTCGACATCTTCGCTTTCTACGCTGAGCCGCCGCTGGTCGCGCTCAATCTCTTCCATCTGCGCAACGGCCAGATTGTGGATCGCCGCGAATTTTTCTGGGAAGACCAGGAAGATTTCGACGAGCCGCTGTTCTTTTCCTCATTGCTCAAACAGCTCTACCTCGACCAGCAATATGTCCCCGCCGAAATCCACTCGCCCGCGGAGTTTGAAGACCGCGAAGCGCTGGAGGAGCTGCTCAGTGAAAAGCGCGGCCGCCGCGTCGAGATCCGCACGCCGCAGCGCGGGCAGAAAAAAGCGCTGCTCGATCTGGTGCAGAACAATGCCAAACACAGCTTCGACGCGCGCTTCCGCGTGTTGAAGCCTTCCTCGCGCGCCATACAGGAGGCGCTACAGGAGGCCCTCAACCTGCCCAACGCGCCCGCGCGCATCGAGTGCTTCGACATCTCGCACATTCAAGGCACCGACAAAGTCGCCAGCATGGTGGTCTGGGAAGAAGGCCGCATGAAGAAGGCCGATTACCGCAAGTTCATCATCAAGACAGTGATCGGCAACGACGATTTTGCCAGCATGCGCGAGGTGGTGACGCGCCGTTACAGCCGCCTCCGGGAAGAGAAGCTGCCGATGCCCGGCCTGATCCTGATCGATGGAGGACTGGGCCAGCTTCACGCAGCGGCGGGAGCGCTCGAGGCCATCGGAGTGGTGGACCAGCCGCTGGCTTCCATCGCCAAGCGCGAGGAGATCATCTACGTCTACGGGCAGGAGGACGAGCCCGTGGTGCTCGACCGTTTCTCGCCCATCCTGCACCTGGTGCAATCGATTCGCGACGAGGCCCATCGCTTCGCGGTGACCTTCCACCGCTCGCGACGCAACGCGCGCACGCTCACGTCGGAACTTGACGCCATCCCAGGGGTGGGCGAGAAGACCGTGCTGCGCCTGTTGAAGGAATTCGGCAGCTCGGAGTTGGTCCGTTCCAAATCGGAAGATCAACTGGCTGCCGTGGTGGGCCGCGCGGCGGCGCGCAAGGTCAAAGCGCACTATGTCGAGACGCCGGCTGCGCCGACGCCTGTGCTGTGAGACTTGTGGGACAGGCCTCCCGGCCTGTCGTCGCCGGCTTTCAGCATGTCGACGCGAAGCGGAGCGCCGTGTGCGTGAAAGAAAAGCTGGCGACTTTATTGTCTTTGAGTCCGGCTGCCCGCCCGGCTTCGATCACTTCAATTTCCCGAATCGCAGCGACGCCTTTCGGATAGACCACCCACAACGCCCCGCGCGGTTTCAGGCGCGCTGCGAGCTTGGCGATCCGCTCCAGATCGGCGGTCCTTTGCGCAGCAAAGAACAGCAGATCGGCCTTAGCCGTTGCTCCCGCCACCTCGCCGATTTCACGAAGAAACTCCGCCTCCAGCCGGCCTTCCACGGCAATAGCGAGGCCCGGCTTCACGCCCAGCTTTTCGAGGCGCGTGGGCGGATGGAGAATCTTGTGCGCCCACTTCGCGGCCGCCGCGCCCAGTTCCAAGAGCGCCGGGCCTTCGGCGAACTCCAGTTTCAGCACGCCGCCGGCCGCGTGTACGCCCGTCAGTTGCTCAAAAGGAATCTTGAGCCGCTCTTCGCCGCGGAATAAGATGTATGCAGTCTCCAGGTAGGCTTTACCGGCAAGCGTCCGCTTGCGGTACCGCAGGGTGCAATCGAGTTCCTGTCCCATGCCTCACGCCCTTTCCAGCTTAGCTAAGCTTAGGGTCAGCCTTCAATGTCGACCGCTTCGCCGAACGTCTTCCCCAGATCGCGAAGATACGCCTCGATACTGCCCGTATATCCGAAAACGAACCGCGAGAGAAAGCGGAAGAACACGTTATACACTTCGCCCGCTTCGGCGATGCGCACCTCCGACCCACCCGCGGCATGGGGCGCGATTTCGACGGTCCACGCGCCGCCGAAGGGCAGCCCGGCATCGGCGATCCGCACCACGCGCCGGGTCGGCGGCGAATCTTCCACCAGCTCATACGCGATCTTTTGACCGCGCTTGTCTTGCTCCCACCATTGCTTGCGGCCGTTCTTTTCCGGCAGCGGCCCGGAAGCCTTGACGTCCGTGCGCCAGCCGGATGGTCCGGCCAGCACCGCGTAGATTGCATCCGGCGTCCGGCCGAAACGCGCCTTGCGCGCCGCATAGTGCTTGACCGGAAGCAGCGCGCCGATTAGCGCCATCAGCGCGATCAGCAGAAACAGCGCTCCCCCTGCGAATATCACCCACTTCATGCCGCATCTCCTTTCAGAATGCGATTCATTTTTCCGGAGGCGACCAGCTCCACCGCCGCTGCCGCCAGCAGCTCCAAACCGCGCAGTGCGCGCCGCCGCCCTTTTTCGTCCAGCAGAGCGAGCATCGCCGAGACCAGATCCGGCTCCAGCACTTTCTGCTGGCGCTTGATGCGGACGCCCGCCGGCGTCAGCCGCAGATCGACGCGCCGCCCATCCTGCTTGCTGCGAGCGCGCCGCGCATAACCCCCGCGCTCCAGCCGGTCCACCGTCAGCGACATAGTGGAAGCCGTTACGCCCATGTGCCGCGCCAGCTCCAGCAGCGACGTACCCTCCACGTCGTCCAGATGGTCGAGGATGCTGGCCTGGTGCGCGCTCAGGACGCGGTGCGTCTTTTCGTCGCGCACATGCCGCCGGTGACAGGCGAAGTAGATCTGCGGATAGCAGCGCAATACAGTCTCCACTTCGGCCCGGCTCATGTAAATCGAGTCTAATCGAATATAATTTGATTTGTCAAAGCAAAATAAATAGTCGAGAGAGGCAGGATGCCTGTCCTACTTCAGATACGCCCGCAAGGCATAGATCAGATCGTCGGCCGCTTGAGCCTGTTCATCTGTCGGAGCAGTCTTCGGATCGAGAACGTGAAAGCGGATGTGCCCTTCGATCACCTTGGCCATGAGAGCGTCCATAGCGCCGCGGCAGGCGGAAATGTTATGGAGCACGTCGGAGCACTCGGCCTCCTGGTCGAGCGCCCGCTCGATCGAGTCCACCTGGCCTCGACTGCGTCGTACGCGGTTCTGCAGTTTTTTTCTCCTCCAGCGTGTGCGCCCCACCGGGTATATCCGAATCGAGGGTGGCAACTCTTCCGCGCTCTCGATATGCGGCTGTCGATTGAGTACGCAGGCGCCGCGGCGCCGGCCGAGGCGGCTGGGAAGTTTCTTCGACCGGCGGCCAAGCGCTTCCAGCGGCTCGGGGACGGGCCATGGGTTGGCCATGAGTCCGCCCCACAAGCGAACACTGTCGTCCCAATAGCGGGCGCCCGGCGGACGCCTCGCTCGTGCTTGCCCAATCGCTTAGCGGAAGCCTTCATCGATCCGTCAGCTCAGTCCCGGCGCAATTCGAAGCGCGTCCCATGCGCGGGGAGCCAGGATCGGCGCCAGGATTCGCAGCCCCTCGAACTGCGACGCCACGATTCTGATGTGCGCGGCACGCCGGTTGCTACCAACGGCTGGAAGGAGATTCCTATGCCCAAGAAGGAACGTATCCGCGAAGCCGTTACCAGCCTCGCCAACCCGGACTATCTGACGGAAAGGGCCGCGGCCGGTTGGCGCCTGACCGCTCTCGAATGGGAGCGGGAAGTTCCCGCGGAAGTCGAGGAGTCGGGTCCCTGGTCGGAAGCCCTGCCGTACGGTTTGCAGATTTCCGAAGACGGCTCGCGGCTGGTGGAGAATCCATCGGAGACCAAGATCGTCATCCTGGCGCTCGACATGATCGTCGAGGATTGTCCGCTATCGCAGGTTTCCGCGGAAATGAACCGCCGTGGCTATCGTATGCGCGATGGCCAGCCGTGGACGCCTGCGGCGCTTTTTGCGCTTCTGCCGCGGATGATCCAGATGGGACCGCGCCTGTTTTCGAGCGCAGAGTGGATGACGCGCAAGCAGCGCCTGCCGCGCGCGATATAACTCTGCCGGACGGGCCATGTACCGGAGCATCGTTCACAGCTCCCCTGTCTCGGCCAGTCTCGATCCGCTACCGGCGCTCGGCCTTCGGGTAACAATCTGTGGTTGAGGTTGGTCTCGATGCTAACCTGAAAGCTATGACTCAGCCACAGGCCCCCAAGATCCAGTTAGTCAACACCGCCGAGTACCGGGAAAGCTATGCGAACAGCGTGCAGATTCGCGTCAACCTGTGGGACTTCTTCCTGCTCTTCGGCCGCGTGAACCAGACGGCGGCGGATGCCGTGACCATCCACAACTTTCAGGGGATCTACGTCAGCCCGCAGCAAGCCAAAGCGCTGCTCAATGTCTTGCAGCAGAATGTCACGCAGTATGAGGCGGCCTTTGGCGCGATCGTGCTGGAGCCTACGGCCGGCAATGCCCTCGTCCAGTAACAAGTATGGCGGCGCCACATCGCGACCGGTCCCGCCTGAAACCTTCGGCATGCTTTTCTGCTAATCGTAAGCGTCCTGTTTCTTTGCCACTACATCACTCGCCATCCGCGATGCTCAAAACCCGGCCACTATTTTTCGTCAGCCGAAGGCCCGTACATGCCGGGCACAGCCACGTCCAGCAATCGCAGATAAACGCTCAATTGACCCCGGTGGTGAATCATGTGGCTCATCAACCGTTCGCGCAGAATGGCCGCGCGCGGCTTCGAAAGATCCGCCCCAACCCGGATGTTCTGGCTGAGATAATCGTCATTGGCGGTTGCGAGCGCTTCGCGGCCCGCTGCGATGTTTCTATCCAACACTTCAAGTAACTCGGCTTTCGACGCGGCGTCGGGTGACTTCTTGCCATGCCCGTTAACGACCACCGCCGCCCAACCCGGGATGGCCGCCAAATGGCTCGCCAGCTTTCCGAGAGTGGACGATTTCTGGTGGGGTTTCCACGCGAACTTGTCTTCCGGCACGCGCTCCAGAATCTTACGGGTGCTCGCCGTTTCCCGATCGAATTCCGGAAGTAACATTTCGCCGATTGTCATTTGGCCGCAGGTGAAAGATAGCATACCTGCCGCGCCGCTCAGTTCCCGCGCAGAGCTATCGACGGATCGATCCGCGAAGCGCGGCGCGCGGGCAGATAGCCGGCAATCGCGGCCACCACCGCAAGCACGATCGGCATGCTCAGAAAGGTGAGCGGGTCAGTCGCTGTCACTCCGAAGAGCAGTCCGCCAAGCGCGCGCGCCAGTAATCCGGAAGCGACTGCTCCTATCGCCATGCCAACCGCGGCGAGACCCAGCGTCTGTGCGATAATCCCGGCTTGAAGCCTGGAAGCGGACGCGCCCAGCGCCATGCGGATTCCGATTTCCTGCGTGCGCTGCGTAACTCCGTACGAGACCACGCCGTAAATTCCGAGTGACGCCAGCAGCAGCGCGAACAACGCGAATCCGCCTAACAGCTCCACCACGAAGCGTCTGGGCGAGACGGATTTATCCACCAGTTGCTGGAGCGTCCGGAACTCCTGTCCGGGAAGATTCGGGGCAATCGGTTTGAGGGCCGCCCGCACGCTTGCCGCGAGATCCGCTGGCGGCAGCGAGGTCCGCACTACCAGGTCCACGGATGCGATATCGTTGCATTGCCGCATGGGCAGATACATCTCCATGCCCGAGCCCTCTTCCAGCGCGAGGTGCCGCACGTCGCTAACCACGCCCACCACCTGCCGCTCGCCGCAAGCGCGCATAATCTGACCGACCGCGTTCTGCCCCGGCCATAGCGTACGCGCCATGGTCTGGTTGATCACAATCACCGGTCCGCTTGTAGGTACATCTCTCTCTGAGATATCGCGCCCGGCGATCAATGCGATGCCCATGGCTCTCAGGTATCCGTCGCTGACGATACGCACAAACGCGTTGGGGAATTTTCCAGGCGGGTAGGTGTGTCCCTTGGCAGGCGCGCCCCAACTGCGATTGCGCCCGAGCGGGAGCGCATCGGTCAGCCCCGCCGCGCCGATCCCCGGTATGTCTCGGACCCGCCGCAGCACGTCGTCGAAGTATGCATTCAGCTGCGCCTGTGTGGTGTAACTCGTTTCGGGATCCACTCTCACCGTGGCGGCGTGTTCCGGCCGGAAGCCCAGGTTGACGTCGAGCACCTGTAGAAAACTCCGCACCAGCAATCCAGCGCTGACCAGCAGCACGCAGGCAAATGCGATCTCCGATACTACCAGAGCGCTGCGAATCCAGTTCCGGCTCTTGCCCGCCGTCGAGCCGCGCGAAGTGTCCTTCAGAACATCGTGCAGCGCCATGGCGGGCACCTGCAGGGCGGGGGCCAGCCCGAATATTACGCCCGTCAGCACTGCCGCCCCCAGACAGAATGCCAGCGCAGTGACGTCTGTGCGGACGTTGCCGAGCAGTGGGATACTCAGCCCCTGGATTCGCGTCAGGATATGCGTTCCGCCCGCCGCCAGAAGCACGCCCAACACCGCGCCGCAGCACGATAGCGTCACCCCCTCGGTCAGCATCTGGCGGATCAACCGCCACCGTCCGGCCCCCAGCGCGGTGCGGATGGCAATCTCTTTCTGCCGCGCCGCGGTCCGCGCCAGCAGCAGGTTCGAAAGATTCGCGCACACAATCAGCATCACCACTCCCACCGCGCAGGAAAGTACCAGCAGCGCCGGCCGGATGCGCCCACTCACGTGTTCCGCCAGCGGGATTACTATTCCTCCAAAATCGTTGCGCTCCGGGTGAGCCTTCGTAATCTGGCCGGCGAGGATCTTCAACTCGGCTTGCGCGCTTCCGACAGTGACGCCGGGCTTCAATCGCCCGATGATAGCCATGGTGTTGCCCCACCGGTTGGTTTCATTGCTGAGCGGAAATGGAAAATACAGGTCGAAGTGGCTGCCGGGGGCGAAGACCGAAGCCATATCGAACGAGGCCGGTATCACGCCGGCTACAGTGACCGGCTCATTGTTGATGGTGAGCGTGCGGCTGGCGATTCGTGGGTCGGAATCGAACCTCCTGGTCCACAGACCGTGGCTCAACAGCACCGCCTTGGGCCCGTGCCACTTGCATTCCTCCGCCGTAAACAGCCTGCCGAGCTGCGGTTGAATCCCGAGTAACTGGAAAAAATTCTCCGACACGGGTACGCCGCTGAGCCGCTCCGGCTCGCCCTGTCCGCTGAGCAGATTGTCACCGACGCCGTAAAAAGCGAAATAGCCGGCCATGTCTGAATAGGACTTGTTCAGTTGCCGGAGGTCCAGAAAATGGCCCACTTGGGTAGTCTGGCCGGAGAGAGCGCCGCTGGTGTCCCAGTTGGCGATCCAGACCAGCCGGTCCGGTTCGCGAAATGGCAGTGGACGAAGAAGCAGGGCGTCCACCACGCTGAATACCGTGGCGCTGGCGCCGATGCCGAGTCCGACGATCAGCACCGCGAAGGTGGTGAATCCGGAATCGCGGCGCAATGTTCGAAATGTGTAGCGCAGGTCCTGCAAGATGCTGCCGGGTGCGGGCAAACCGCGGGCATTGGACATGGAGTCTCCGAATCTGTATACTGCCGCGGAGCAAAATGGTTACTGCCGCCGGCTGGTTATTTGACAGAAATCCTGCATCGGGCAATCCGCCAGCAGCGATCGAGACCGACCGGCGAGATATATAGGACGCGTTCCTGTGTCACTCGGACGCGCAGTCAGCTTCTATCATCTCGCTCGTGTCTGGCAATCCGCCGGCGCACAGTGGTATAAAATCGCAATGGGCCGGAAAACCATCAGGCGCGGGTCGGGCAGGCGGCACATCGAGGGCAGGGATTTCCATCTCGTCGATGAGATCGGATACATCCAACGCCGCGCAACCATGTATGACGGGCGCTTTGTGACAGTCGGGCCCCTCGCCCTGTTCTCCACCGACACGGGTGATGCCTGGTTGCTCGACCCGGCAGATCACATGGCTGCCCGCGTGGCGCGAGACGGCGATCCGGAGGATCTCTACTTCGAAGAAACCGATACGAACTTCGCCATCGGTTGGAAGGGCGAGTACCACGTCGACGGCGATGCTTTCGTCTACATCGATAGGGATTCCGGCCGGGTCGTAGCCATCCTCGGCTATCCTATCGACCGCATCGCGGCATTGGGTTGATCGGCGAGTTTCCAATATGCCTGACGCGGCCCTGTGGACGAGCGGCAGTGACAAACGGCTTTATTGAATGGCCCTCAGCACCATGGTTTCGTGGCCATCCTGTTTCGCCACGATCGCCCTGCCCTTCAGCTCATATTGCTTCAGCCATTCTGCGTTTTGGTAAGCGCCGGTTTCGATCTCGTCCCATGCGTAGACCTTGTATTCACCAGGCGCCACGCCGGCGAGAGTGAACGCCCCGAACTGATCCGTAGTAGTCTCCTTGTAGCGCGAGTAACGCCGCACCGATGGGACCAGGGCCACCACCGCGCCGGCCATCGGGATGCCATCCGGGCCGCGCACCCTGCCTTCCAATACGGCGCCGTTTGCGCTCAGCGAGATCGCCAGCAGCGCCGGCACTCCGGCGCCAAACTCGAAACCGTTTTCGGTCACATCGAGCGCGCGGTAGCGCACCGAGCGCACGTACAGCTTATCGGGCATCTGCACGTGCGCGATGTAGCGGCCGGCCGCCAGGTTCTTCAGCGTGAACTTGCCGTCGTCGCCAACGGCCGCGCGCGGCGGACGAGGTATCAGAGCGTCGGCCGCTTCGAGAACCACTTGCAGACCTTTCGGCAGCGGAACATCGGCGGCGCTCATCGATATGGTTCCGCTCAATTCGCCGGAAGATTGTGGCTTGAGAACGATGCCCTCGACGCTTTTCGCCGTCACTATGACGCTGAGCGGGCTGGAGGCGGGCGCCACCCCATCCTGCTCGGTTGCGGTTAAGACATACGTCCCCGGCGGCACGTTGGGAAAATCGAAGCTGCCATCGGGGTCGATTGGCGCGGCCACGCGAGTCACCAGCGCCGTGGCGTCCGCGCCCTTCCGTGTGAGCCACGCAATGCTGGCTGCGGCGTTTTCCTCCGCCAGTTTGCCGGCGACGCGGAATGTCGCGGCTCTCACCATGCGAATATCTCTTCCGGTCGCCGTGGCGCCGGCCTCAACCGTGACGGCGGCTGCGTTCATGAGGTCGGCGGAATTGGGATAGAAGGTGGCGATTCCCTCGCCGTTTCGCGAGCTTGCGGATAGAAGATAATTGCCGGGGCCAAGGTTAGTCACGCGGTATTCGCCGTTTTCGTCCGAGGCGGCCGAGCCGAGCGGAATATACTCTTTGGAGCCGCGCCGGTAGATGGGTTGCAGCGCCAGCACTGTGGCCTTGCGTACCGGATTACCCGCGGCGTCCAGAATCTTTCCCGCGATTGTAGAACCGGGCGTGAGATTGAACTCCAGGTCGTTCATCTCCTGGCCAGGCGCAAGCGATAGCGTGACGCCCGCGAGCGGGTTGCCGCGCGATCCATATACCTGGCGCGCGAAACCCCCTTTCTCAGCCAGGAGCACGTAGCGGCCCGGCGGAAGATTTTCGAAAAGAAAAAGGCCGCGCGTCTCGGTGACGAATTTCAGCGGCGTGGATGCGCTGGCGGCCTCGGTCAGCACCAGTTCGACGCCGTTCACCGGCTCGTCGTCGACTGAGTTCAAAACCTGGCCGCCGATGGACGAGGTGGTTTGGGCCGCGTGTAGAGCCGTCGCCAAAGCCAGCGCAACCAACATGTACGACAGGCCTACGGGCCTGTCGTTCCTACCCGCCAAACGCACTCGACCACCGCCAATCTTCCGCTCTCTCCACCAATCCCGCAGTCACTGGATTCTGCTCGATATACTGAACAATATTCCCCATTTCTTTTGGTCCGCGCGCCCAACGATCATAAGACTCCTCCTGCCAAAACGGCTGGCCTGTACGCCCAAGAATTGCATTGGCCCGACGCGCCGAAAAATTCTTAATGGATCTGGTAATCCTCTGCAGCTTAGCTTTCGGATCGATCAAAATGTGAACGTGGTTGACCATCAGGACCCATGCTTCCAGTTCGTATAAGCCAAGCTGCTTTTCTCCGTATTGAAGCGTATCTGCAACACACTGAGCCACACGCTCATCCTGCAGCCATCTCGGACCCGTGGCAGCTTTATCTAATTCCCGATCCATCGCCACGAATGATTTCCCGGCAGATTGATTTTGGAGGATATGCACAATTCGCGGGGACGATCCGTGCAGCCGCCGCGTAACAAACAGCGACGCGTCCTCTGGTTGCCCATGAGGCAGATGGCGCTCGTAGTAGGTCAAGCGTATTTGTAACACGAAGAGGACAGGCCAAGAGGCCTGTCCTACATGCGAGTGTGATGCAATGGCAATAGTGAGAGCTCCAGTCACAGTGATGTTGTTGGTGAGCGCGTGCTTCGCGCAATCCGATTATCTGGCATTTGCGGGCGGCTATGGTCCGGGAATCTATGGTTTGCGGCTTCATTCCGCTACCGGCCGTCTGACCCGCATCGGACTTGCCGTCGAAACAGCCAGCCCGTCTTTCCTGATTGTGCATCCCAATGGCCGTTTTCTGTATGCGGTCAATGAGGCCGGCCGCAACGACGATACCGTCAGTTCCTTCGCCATCGATCTGAAGCGCGGAAAGCTCGCGGCGCTGAACCAGGTTTCCGCCCGCGGCAGCTCCCCGTGCGATCTTGCGCTCGACAAGACCGGCCGATTTCTCGCGGTGGCCAACTACGCCAGCGGCAGCATCGCCGTGCTTCCCGTGCTGCCCGATGGCCGGCTGGGCGAGGCCGCCGGATTCGATCAACATCATGGATCGAGCGTGAATCCGGCGCGCCAGAAGGGCCCCCACGCGCACTCGGTGCTTTTTTCTCCGGATAATCGCTACCTGCTCTCCACCGACCTCGGTCTCGACAAGATCTTCGTGTACCGGTTCGACGCAGCCGCGGGAACCATCTCGCCGGGCCCGGAGCCGGTGTCCGTCGCTGCGGGCTCAGGGCCGCGCCACATGGTGTTTCATCCCAACGGGCAGATGCTGTTTGTGATCGACGAAATGGCATCGACGATCGCAGTGTTCCACTACGACGCCGCCAGCGGGGCGCTCGAGCAGTTGCAGACTGTTCCAACACTGCCCGAGGGCTTCACGGAGCCGAACATCGCCGCGGAGATCGCTGTGAATGCCACTGGCAGCGTGCTCTACGCTTCGAACCGGGGGCATGACAGTCTGGCGCTGTTTTCGATCGATATCCAACGCTTCGCGATTGCGCCCATGGAGCATGTCTCGTCATTGGGTAAGACGCCGCGGTACTTCACCTTCGATCCGACCGGGCAGTATCTGATTGTTGCCAATCAGGATTCGGATAATCTGGTGGTATTCCGGGTTCATCCGCGGACGGGAGAGTTGAGACCAGCCGGGGCGCCAGTTAAGGGCATTCCTAAGTCGAGTTGTATCGTGTTCGTGCGCTAAGTCGGAGTTACGAACAAGAACGGTAGGGCGGACCCCCTGGTCCGCGCGGGTCCCCCTGGACCCGCTCTTCGCCCAGCCATATCAGTCAGACGCGGTCCCTGAGAGGCCGATAAATCGGCACGTCGCGCGAGACCGCGACTGCCCGCAGCCAGCATGACAGGCCAGGAGGCCTGTCCTACAACTCATTCCTTACGCAACTCCTTCTCCAGATCCGTTAGTACTTCCTCGGTGCGTTCCGCCGCATCCAGATCCTTCTCCAATCGCCGTAACGCCACCCCGATCACATCCCGATGATGCAGGCGCGAGCCGAAGTTCTCCGATAGCTTCAGCCACAAATCGTGCGCGCGGTCCAGATCCTCCGGCCACAAACGGGGCGGGTGCGGGCCCAGGTTCACATAGATAGACGGGCGCCCTTCGCTGATGATTTCAAGCGAAAAGGGATGCCGCGGCTCGGGCAGTTTTTCCCAGGCCAGGCCGATCCGCCGCGCCAGCTCCTCCGAATCCATGCGCGGCGAAACGCCCGTGACCAGTCGCGAAGCCTTGAGTTTCTGCGCGGTCTGCACCATGGCGTCAAAGGGATCGACGCCGGGCACCACCAGAAGGTCCACCGTCTTGCCCAGTTTTTCGGCGATGGTTACCACACGCGAGAGCAGCTCTTTTTCGTAGTCGCTGAAGAGCTGCTTTTCGGATAGCTCGTATTCGCCGGCGCCGGTCGAAACCGGGCGCACCGTCATCACCACAATATCGTGCCTGCGTAGATTGGTCTTTTCGAGCACCGTCTGCACGTGCACCATGTGGTTGTAATCGCGCACCGCCACCAGCACGCAGCCGGGGCGCGCATGCACCGAATCGGCGGTGATATCGGGCCGCATATCCAGGTTGAACTCTTCCAGGCCGGCTTTGCCGTGCGCTATTTTCTTGGCATTGATGTGCTCGGAAATCGTGAAGACCACGAAGAAGACGGCCGTAAACCCAACGCCGTAGATGGTCGCGATCTCCTTGGAAAAAAGATTGGCCACCGCCACCAGGCCCAGCAGCAGGGTGGTCAGAAACAATCCCACCGGAATTTCTTTGCCGCCAATGCGAAAGTTTATGGGGTGCTTATACTCCTGATCGTGGCGATGGTAGCGCAGCACCAGCACGCCCAGCGACTTCAGAAAAAAGCTCCACACCACGCCGAACGCGTACGCTTCGCCCAACAGGTTGACGTCGCCGCGGCTCAGCGCAACGGTGGCGATTTGCATCCCGGTGATCAGGTTGATAATCCGGTAAGTGGTGCCAAAACGGCGCTGCGGCTTGCGGAACCAATCCAGCAACACGCCGTCCTCGGCCACGCGGTTCATCACGCCGTTGGCTCCGATAATCGAGGTATTTACCGCGCCGGAAAGAATCAGCACGCCCACAATCACCACGAAGACGTGAAAGGCCAGCCGCAGAATCGATGGCCCCGCCAGATGCATCGCCAGGCCGCCGAGTAGATTGTCCACGTATTCGCCGCGAACCCTGTCCGGAATAATCATGCCGGCGAACACCGTAATGACGCCCGTGCAAATCACCGCGTAAATGCAAACCAGATTGCCGGTGCGGCGCAGGTTCTTCAGCTTGGGATAGGCGATCTCGCGGTACACCTGCGCCAGCGTTTCAAACCCGCTCATAGAGAGCAACGAATGCCCGAACGCGATGATAATCGCCACCATGCCGATCTGCGGCCAGAAGGTGCCGCGGAACCAGCCGAGCGCATCGGGACTGAACTGCAAATTGCGCGGCAGCGGCGCTGGCGGAATCTGAATCGTGGGCGCCAGAATCAGCGTGATGGGGCACCAGATCAGAAACGCGACCACCATCACGGTGGTGATCTGCATGATCCGCAGCGCCTGGCCGCTCGATTCGTGGATGCCCTTGATGTTGCTCCACCAGAAATACATGGTCACCACCATGCCGAACACGGCGGCGAAAGCTGCGTTCGAAACCCGCCCATGAACGTGGAACATATCCGCCAACTCATTCAGCAGGTGGCTCAGATACAGACCCGCGCTGACCACGCTGATGGGGCCGGTCAGAATGTAATCGAAGATCAGCGAAGAAACCGAAAGCCGCGCCATGAACGGGCCCATGGCGTCGCGGACCACTACGTAAACGCCGCCGCGCACGAACATGCTGCTCGATTCCATATAAACCGAGCGCACCGCGAAGCTGAAAAGCATCACGCCCATGATGAACCACGGAGCCGATTTTCCGATGGCGTGTTCGGCGATGCCGCCCGCATAGAACGCGGACGATGCGAGGTCGCTCAAGACGATCGCGGCGGCTCGCCAAAATGAAATAAAGGAGAGCGCTACCGTGGTGGCGACGACCACTTTCGCTGTCGTCGAGCGCTCGGACTCCATGGGCACGCCTTCCAGTTTACGATAAGCAGATGGAATCCCCGGCTATTGTCCAGGACGCGCTGGCGCGGGAGGTCGTCCTCAAGCTGCGCGGCGCCGGCCATCGCGCGTATCTGGTCGGCGGGTGCGTCCGCGACCTGTTGCTGGGCGTTCCACCGAAAGATTACGACATCGCCACCGACGCGCGGCCCGACCGGATCATGGATCTGTTTCCAAATTCCGGCCGCGTGGGCGCGCATTTCGGCGTGGTGCTGGTCCGCGACGTATTCGCCCAGGTTGAGGTGGCGACTTTCCGCAGCGATCAGGAGTACAGCGACGGTCGGCGTCCGGACGCGGTGCACTTTGAGACCGATCCCGCCAAGGACGCGCAGCGGCGCGACTTCACCGTCAACGGACTGATGATGGACCCGGATTCGGGCGAGGTGCTCGATTGCGTCGGCGGGCGCGCCGATCTGCAGCGCGGCGTGATCCGCGCGATCGGCGATCCCGAAACGCGCTTCCGCGAGGACCACCTGCGTCTGCTGCGCGCCGTTCGCTTTGCCGCGCGCCTGAAGTTTCAAATTGAGCCGGCGACCTTTGAGGCCATCCGCCGCAACCACGCTTCGATTCTGAAAGTGGCGGCCGAGCGGGTGCGCGACGAGCTGGTGCGCATACTCACCGAGGGTGGGGCGCGATACGGCTTCGAGCTGCTGGATGCCACCGGGATGCTGGTGGATATTCTGCCCGAGGTGGCGGCGATGAAGGGCGTCGAACAGCCGCCGCAATATCATCCCGAAGGCGACGTGTGGAACCACACGCTGCTGATGCTGCAGCAGTTCGACCATCCCACGCCGGCGCTGGCGATGGGCGTGTTGCTGCACGATGTGGGCAAGCCGCCCACCTTTCGCGTGGCGGACCGCATCCGCTTCGACGGCCATGTGGAGGAAGGCGTCAGGATGGCGCACGCTATTCTGCACCGCTTGCGGTTCTCGCGGGACGACATGGAGCAGGTGGAGGCGCTGGTGGCCAACCACATGAAGTTCAAAGACGCCGGCCGCATGAAGGAGAGCACGCTGAAGCGATTTCTGCGGCTGCCGAAGTTCGATGAGCACCTGGAGCTGCATCGCCTCGATTGTGCGTCCAGCAATCGTAATCTGGAATCCTACGAGCTGGTGAAGCGGAAGCTCAGCGAATTCCCCGACGAGCATTTGAAGCCGCCGCCATTGCTGACCGGGGACGATTTGATCGCCGAAGGCTACTCGCCGGGCCCGCGCTTTGCGGAAATATTGACCGCCGTAGAGGACGCGCAGCTGGAAGGCCAGCTGCGCACCTCCGGCGACGCAATGCAGCTTGTCAGGGAGAGATTTCCGCTACATTGAGCCTTCGACTACATTGAGCCTTCATCAGCGGACGGCCCATAGATGGCCGGCACCGGAATGTCATTGAGGCGCAAATAGACGCCCAGCTGCGCGCGGTGATGGACGGCGTGGTTCATCACAAAGCCGCGCAGCACCGCGATTCGCGGCATGGTGAAGAAGGTCTGTCCATTGGCGCTCAGCGACCAGTTCTGCATAAACTTTTCGTCGGCGGCTCCTGACAGGGCAGCGCGGGCGGACACTACGCCTTTGTCGAACGCCTCCAGAATCTCCGCGCGCGATTCCGGCGCGGGCGGCGGCTGGTACCCGGTATAATCCAGCGAGTCGGTGTTCATAGTATCGGCGCCCCAGTTTGGGATGGTGGCCAGGTGGTGCGCCAGATGCGCCATATCCCAGCTCTTGGGATGCGGCTTCCAGGTCAATTTGTCGTCCGGAACGCGCTCCAGCACGATGCGCGTGTTGGCCATCTCATGGTCGAATTCCGGCAAGAGAGTCTCGGCTATATTCATGCTTCCTCCAGCGGGCAGGATTCGCTTTTTGTTCGCCTATCGATCATACGGCGGCGTTGAGTGGAATGCAAGTTAATTTCTGGTTTAAACCTACTGCCTGGGTTGAAAGTGGGGGCGTGTCGGATGGTTCGACTGGGTTGTTCGACTGGGTTGTTCAAGAAGAAACGACCGCTCCGCTTCGCTCAAAAATCCCGAAAGCGTTCAGACGCCCGCGCCTGGGTGCGGCGTTGCGTCACTTGCCGGCGCTAATTTCCCGCGCCTTAGCCATGTCCGTATCTGAGCCTGCCTTGTCGCCTGCCGCTTTCTTAGCAGCGCTGCGATTCAGATATGCATTCTCGTATGCCGGATTCAGCTTGATCGCCTGATCGAAATCGGCAATCGCCTCTGTATACTGCCTCAGGCGGAAATGCGCGTACCCGCGACCGTTAAAGGCCAAAGGCATCGCCGGGTCCATCTTCAGCGCTTCGGTGAACTGCTGGATGGCCTCCTCGAAATGGCCCTCGTTCACCAGTTGGCGGGCGTGCGATTGAAGCGCGATAGCTTGGCTGCCGGGGATCGGCGGAACCTGCGAAACTGCTGGTTTCACTTCAGGCGGCGCCAGTTTCGGCTCAGCCTTGGCTTCGTCCCTGCCGTCTATCTTGGCTTCCCCCCGCTTGGCTTCCACCGGCTTGCTTTCCGCCGGCTTGGTTTCCGCCCGGCTAGCCTCCGCGACCGGTTCGGCGGTTAACGGTTGAACTGGCGTACTTTCGGCCGGCGCAGATTGCGGCTTGACCTCCGGCGTGTCGGGCTTCGGCACGGTCCCTGGAGCGCCGGGCAGCACTATGGATACCGTGTCGGGCTTCGCCTCCTTGGCCATCGCATCCGCCACGGCTTTTCGAATCTGGTCTTCGGCCTGCATCTCCAGGCCCTTGATCTGGGCGTCCGCCGGGTTCAATTGCTCCGCCCGCCTCAGATCGGCCACCGCTTCGTCATAGCGCCCCAGCAGATAGAGCGCATTGCCGCGAGCCGTATAGCCCAGAGCCGAGTTGGGGTCGAGAGCGATCGCCGTAGTGCGGTCCTGCAACCCTTTCTCATGCTGCCCCAACAGGTGGTAGGAACTGCCGCGCGCCACGTACACGTTGGGGTTTTTCGGATCGAGCTCGACCGCTTTCTCCCGGTCCCGCAGCGAATCCTCGTATTTCCCCTGGCGCGCATAAACGGCGCCGCGGGAAAGATAAATCCGGACATCGTTGGGGTCCAGGCGCATGGCCTCGGTATAATCGGCCAGCGCGCCGTCGTCGTCGCGCAGGCGTTCTTTGACCGCGCCGCGAGTTCGCCACGCGCGAACGTCGTCCGGCTTCAGTTGGATGGCCTCGTTGAGATCCTCCAGCGAACGCGGATAGTCTCCGATACCCGACTGGGCCACCGCGCGCTCCACGTAGACGCTCTGGTAATCGGGCTTGCGGCTGATGCTCAAACTGAAATCGTCCACCGCGTCCCGGTACTGTCCCGTCGCTACGCGCGCCAGGCCGCGGCCCTTGTAAGGCTCCGGATTATCCAGGCGCAGCTTGATTGCAATCGTGAAATCGTCGATAGCCTTGGGGTAGTCGTGAGACGCCAGATACGCGTTGCCGCGGGCGGTATAGACATCGCTCCGCTCCAGCTTCAGGCTGATAGCTGTGGTGAAATCGGGAATCGCGCGCGCCGTCTGGCCCAAGCCGGCGAAATATTCGCCGCGCGCGAAATAGTTCTCGCCGCCGGAGGGTTGCACTTCGATCGCCTTCTCGAAATCGGCCAACGCCTTGACCGGATCGCCCGCCGCCAGGTAATCCTGGCCGCGGGCGCGCCATGCGTCGCCGTTCGAAGCGTCGGCGGCGATCGCGGCGGTATAAGCGGCCATTGCATCCGCGCGATTGCCGGCGTGGTCGGCCAGAACGCCCTGCTGATACGCGGCTTGGGATTTTTTCCTATCCGCCTTGGCGTCGGCAGCGCTGGCAGATCCGGGCAGCGCCAATAGCGCCAGAACGACAGAAATCGGCGCCCGGTTGCGCCTGAGGTTCAACATGTGCGGCTTCTTTAACTAGTGTACACTCGTGAGGAAGTTGAATTCCGTTGTTCCGTCACCTGTTCCGTAACGTGTCCCGTCACGCCAGGGTTCCAGCAACCGAATGCGAAGGCCGAATTGTCAGATTTTGCACGATCTTTGTGGGACCGGCCTCCCGGCCGGTCGCCGCGCCGGGAGACGCACTACGTGCTGCTAGTATCCGTGCGGCCATCGAATGAGTGAACCATTCGACACGCCGCGCGTCGCCATCAACCGCGTCTATACGCGGCGCGGCGATACCGGCGACACCTCTCTGGCCGGGGGCCAGCGCGTGCCCAAGGACAGCTTGCGCATCGAGGCCTATGGCACGGTGGATGAGCTCAACTCATTTCTGGGAACAGCCCGGGCCAGCGCTCAGGAAACCGCCGCGACTCATCCGCTGGCCGCGATTCTGTTGCGCGTGCAGCACGAGTTGTTCAACCTGGGCTCTATCCTGGCCACGCTGCCGGATGATGTTCATCCCAAGCAGGCGCGCGTCACCGAAGCCGAGGTGACGCAGCTCGAAGCGGAAATGGACCGCATGAATGAGGATCTGCCGCCGCTCCGTTCGTTCGTTTTGCCCGGCGGCAGCCGCCTGAATGCGGAGCTGCACATCTGCCGCACGGTGTGCCGCCGCGCCGAGCGCCTCTGCGTCGCGCTGGCGCGTGAAGAGGATATCCCCGCCGAAGCCGTCCGGTATCTCAACCGGCTCAGCGACGCGTTGTTCGTCTGGAGCCGCTGGGCGAGCCACGTCACCGGCGTGGCGGAAACTTTGTGGGAGCCGAATCGCTCCAGTTCGGGGCTGGTTTGATCGACTGGCGCGACCGATATGCCATGATGGATAATCGTAAAGAGGAGAAATCGGTGGAAAGAAACACAGCGAGGCCGTTGGCGATCGGACTTACCGTAATCGCCGGTTTGGCGCGCATGGCGCAGAATCTGAATTTTGCTCCGGTGGGAGCGCTGAGCCTGTTCGCCGGCGCGCGTCTGCGCGGGTGGCACGCGTACGCGCTGCCCATCGTGCTGATGGCCGTGACCGACCCGCTGCTCGGAGGGTATTCCAGTGCGACGCCATTCGTCTACGCCAGCTTCCTGCTCAGCGTTTGGATGGGAACCAAGATCCGCAAGACGGAGAATCCGGTGTGGATTGGCGGCATGGCGCTCGCCGGCAGCCTGCAGTTTTTCCTGATCTCGAACCTGCCCTCCTGGCTGTGGTCCAGCGGCGCCTACGCCCACAATCTGAGCGGTCTCGCGGCATGCTACACGGCGGCGATTCCGTTTTTCCGCCACACCCTGGAATCGGACCTGCTCTATACGGCGGTGCTGTTCGGCGCGCACGCGTTGCTAAGCCGCAGCGTGGCCCCCGCCGAGCGCGTCGTGGCGCAGCCGGCATAGGACGGCTTCAGTCTGCCGCGCATCGTCTCGCTGATCGCCAGCGCCACGGAGATCGTGGACGCATTGGGCCAATTGGACAATTTGGTCGCGCGCTCGCATGAGTGCGACTATCCCGAACGCGTGAAGGCGCTGCCGGTGTGTACGCGGCCGCGCATCGACGTCAATGCGGACAGCCGCGAGATCGACCGCGCGGTCAAGGAATCGGCGCGGACTTCCATTTCCATCTACGACGTTCTCGACGACGTGCTTCGGCCGCTCGAACCCACGCATATCCTGACGCAGATCCAGTGCGACGTGTGCGCCGTCAGCTTGCGCGATGTCGAGCTGGCCCTGGCGCGCGGGATGACGGGAAGCCCGCGGATTGTGTCGCTGCAGCCGGATTCGCTCGCACAAATCTGGGAAGACGTGCGCCGCGTAGCGCGTGCTCTCGAGATTCCGGAGCGCGGCGAAGCAGTGGTGCGTGAGCTTCAGTCCCGCATGCGGCAACTGGCGCCTCCCGCGGGAACGCCCGCGCCGCGCGTCGCCTGCATCGAGTGGATCGAGCCGCTGATGGCGGCGGGCAATTGGACGCCGGAGCTGATCGAGCTGGCCGGCGGAGTGAATCTGTTCGGCGAAGCCGGCCGCCATTCGCCGTGGATGACGTGGGAAGAATTGAAAGCTTCGCGCCCCGACGTCGTGATCGTGGCGCCGTGCGGGTTCGATCTCGCGCGCACTGCACAAGAGATGCACTGGCTCACCGACCGTCCGGATTGGCGCGAGCTGCCCGCCGTACGTTCCGGCCGCGTCTATCTGGCGGACGGCAATCAATACTTCAACCGGCCGGGTCCGCGCGTGGTGGAAACGCTCCAGATCATAACCGAAATTCTGCACGTGGGACCGGCCTCCTGGCCGGTCGACGCGCCGCAGGCGCGCTTCGCGCGCTTTTGAAGGCCGGGAGGCCGAACCCACGGCTCCACGCGTTATCATGGGCTTGACACATGGCGTTGGTCGCTGTTTCGGGTCATCCAGGATGCCGGTATGAAGAGGTTGCGCGCATCGTGGCGCAACGGCTGGGATTTGAGCTTTTGACGCAATCCCACATTCAGAAATTGGGCGCCGAAGAGTTCGGCCCGGAAACCCAAGTGCCGCCCAAGGCCTGGCCGTTCATGGTCACATCCATTCTGGCGCGTCTCGCCACGGGCCATCATCTGGTCTATTGCGCCGCCGGCGGCGAGTTGCAGGCCCGCCATTTCCCCGGCCTGCTGCGCACGCATGTGGTGGCGCCGGAGAACGTGCGCATCGGCAACCTGATGCTCGATCATCGTCTTGATCGCGCTGCGGCCCGGCGCCTGCTGCTCGACCGGGAGGCCGCCGACCGCGCCGACCGCAAGGCCAAGTTCGGCAAAACCAAGGCCACCGCCGACCTCTTCGACCTGGTGGCGAACGCCGAAGCGCTCACCGCCGAGCAGATCGCCGAGTTGATCGCCACCGCCGCCGTTTCCACCGGCATCGAAGAGCGCGGATATCTCTCGCCCGCGGCCGAGGCGCAGCTACAGTTTCAAATGCGCTTGCGGCTGGCGCGCTACGGCCTGGCGCCGCACGGCAAGGTGACGCTTCGCAAGACGATTTTCGCGCACCAGAGCGAGGAGATGTTCGCTAATCTGCTGGATTTTTACCGCATTGCCTGGGAGTATGAACCGCGCAGTTTTCCCATCCACTTAGATGCGGACGGCAAAGCGCTGGAGGCGTTCACCCCCGATTTCTACCTGCCGGAGTTCCAACTCTATGTCGAGCTGACCACCATGAAGCAATCGCTGGTCACCAGGAAGAATCGCAAGGTGCGGCTGCTGCGCGAACTGTATCCGGCGCTCAACATTCAGGTGTTCTACCAGAAGGATTTTGAAAACCTGATCTTCAAATACGGGTTGGCCGCGCAGCCGGCGGCGGTATGAGCGTCACGCCTCCGGGAATCGAAAAGATCCTCTTCACTGAAGAGGAAATCGACCGGCGCATCCGCGAAGTCGGCGCCGAGATCACGCGCGCGTATGCCGGCCGCGCCGTCAAGCTGATCGGCGTCCTCAAGGGCTCGGTGTACTTTCTAACCGCCTTGACGCGCCACATCGAGCTTCCCGTGAAGATCGATTTCCTGGCGATCTCCAGTTTCTCGAACAAGACCGGCGCGCCCGGCATGGTGCGCATCGCCAAAGATCTGGACGACAGCATCGAAGGCGAAGACGTGCTGCTGGTGGAAGATGTCATCGATACCGGCTTCACCCTGCGCTACTTGTTGCAGACTCTGTCCGGCCGCGCGCCCAATTCGTTGGCCGTATGTACGTTTCTGGACCGCACGTCGCGCCGCATCGTGCAGGCACCGGTGGATTTCCGCTGCTTCGAGATTCCGGACCGGTTCGTAGTGGGTTTCGGCCTCGATTACAACCAGTTGTACCGGAATCTGAGTTACGTGGCAGTGTTGAAGCCGGAGAAGGCGGGGGAATGAACCGCGGACTTTGCTTGCAACGGCGCGGTTGCGCCGTTGAACGCACTCACTCATGACGTCTTTGGTGGATTTCGTTCTTGGTAATTCTTCTCGATCTGTTCCCAGTGTTCTTCCAGCTCAATCAGCGCCTTCTGGAGTTTGGGCGAAAGCCGGCCGCGAGCGGAGAGGTAGGGATCGCCTGATCGGTCTAGGAACACATTTTCGAGGTAGGAAACGTAAATTGCATTCTCCAAGTCGGGCGTCGCGCTCGAGAATAGTTCATCAATAAACTCGAAGTGGGCTCGGACCTCTCCAGGTACATCCTGCTCGATGGCCCGGCATGTGGCTCTGGCAAATGCCGCCATTTCAAGATGCAGTATCCCGTGCTCGATATTAGTAAACTCGTCGGCAACCGCTGGAAAACGTTCCGAGAGCCGCCTTTCAAATGTAGCTCGGTCGTTGAGACCATCATGCTGAAGCGCGTCGGCCACTGACAGTCATTATCCCCGATGGTGCAAGCGGATTTCTAGCAGCATTGAAATGTGATAAAGCGGGGGGACATAAGCGCCGCAGCGCTACCAACTCACCAACTGCACTCCCTTAACCGCCTCAAAGTGGCGATCGAGCGTTACAATCGCATATCGATACTGCCGGGCAAGCGCCGCAATCCAGACGTCGTTAGTAGGAATCGGCCGGCCAGTCGCTTTTAGCTCCAGGCGGATTTCAGCGTAGCTACCGGCTGTCGCGGCATCGATTGGCAGCAGCGAGAACAAAGGTAAATGGGCTTTCAGCCAGCGCTCGTATTGCGCCCGGTGACGGGATTGGCGGATGCCAAATAGATACTCGCCAAGCACCACAGCCGGCGCCGCCAGGTTCCGCTCCCGGCCGATCGCGAGCCGCAATTCCCGGTCGCCGTCGGCGAACGCAGACAGGGCATTTGTATCCAGAATCAGCGCCATTCTTCCTGATCTACGGTTTCGAACTCGGCGGCAATGATGCGGTCGATGCGCCGATTCTCGCGGTGAAGCTGCTTGAGGCCGCCAAACGCCGCTTCCCACGGCATCGCTCCGCTATCGCCCGAGTTTTTCTGATTCAACCGATTCGAGACGGCCTCTGTGAAAAAGTCCTTGAGACTCTTGCCCTCTTCCGCGGCCGCAGCCTTCGCTTTTCGAAATAGCGCATCGGGAATTTCGACGGTGGTCTTCATGGAACCATTTTCCCATAAAAATGGGAAACTCGTAAAAGACACAGGCGTCGCCGAATCAAAACGACGCAGGATCTTTCAGCCCCAGGGAAACCGCCAACGCACGATTTTGGAAGACTCACCAGCTCGAAGCAATGAATGCTCGACTCTCCTTTTAGGCCCTAAGTCGTTCCGGCCGGAACCTGGGTACTCAGGCCGTCATGCCGCGAGTATGTCGAATCCGAGATTGCGTCATCGGCTTTCTTCGGATCGCGCCTCGCGACGGGCGCGCTTGCTTAGACGGATGGTTCCGGTCATTACAGTCTATAGGGGACTTGCACCCCCTGAATGCACATCGCTACTCGACACACCAGGCGAACGCGCCTGCTCCACAATTGGCCCGATCGCCCCCGAAATGTAGAAACTCCAGGAGCCGGCTCTCAATCCATAGCGACCCGGTCGCAACGTGCCGCTGAAAGCCGGCTGCAGCCACGATTGTCTGGCCCCACAAAGCAAGGCGCGATGGCGGTCGAGGGTTGCGCGGAAGAGCGGCAGGGAGTAAGCTCCAAGGTAGAGGCACATTTCCATGAAAGTTCTACTTCAACTGGCAGTTTGCAGCACGCTGTTGGTGGGCGGCGCCGTAGCCCAGCATCGCGGAGGCGGAGGCGGAGGCGGCGGTTCTCGCGGTTCCGCAGGTGGCTTTTCGCGCGGTGGCGGCGGCGGCTTCGGCGGCGGGGTTTCCGGCGGCTTCCGCGGCGGCGGGATCGGGAACGGCTTCCGCGGCGGCTTCGGATATAACCGGTTTTACGGCGGCTATTATGGCGGCTATGGCTGGCCCTACTACGGCTTCGGGTTAGGGCTCGGCTACTGGCCTTACTACGGTTATGGCGGTTATTACGGTTACGATTACCCCTATTCGTATTATCCCGACGGCTATGCTTCCTCTCCGGCCTATCAACCGTCCTCGAATGTGACTGTGGTTTATCCGCAGACCCAACCGCAGAGCGCGGCGTACGCCGACCGCGCCACCCCCGTGATGCGCGAATACGATCAGTACGGGCAGCAGCTCCGTCCAGCGGGCGGCGGCAACGCATCCGGCTCGCCCATCTACCTGATCGCGCTGAAGAATCACAACATCTTTGCCGCATCCTCCTATTCGGTGAACGGCAGCACGCTGAACTGTGTCACGCTTGAGCATGCGGAAAAACAGGTCTCGCTCGACGACATCGACCGCGACATGACGATGCGCTTGAACGGCGAGCGCCACGTTGCGTTCCAGCTGCCCTCGCAGCAGTAGCGCCGGCTATTTTCGGGGCGCGGAGCTTCGGCGCGCCCCGAGTGTATACTGTGAAGTCCTGGGCGCGGACACCGCAGACCATGAGCTTGGCCATGGGCCCGCGCTACCCCGGACTTGCATCCCCGCTCGAAACCTTGTAGCTTTGATCCTTACGAGTCAAATTCATACCATCCTATGACCCCGCCGTCGATTCAGGACCCCAAATATGTCAAAGGCATAGTCACTTCTCGCCGCGAGCTCAGCGCCGAGCTCTGGGTGATCCGGATCCACCCGGAGTCGAAGGTCGCCTTTAGCCCCGGACAGTACGCCACGCTCGGCGTGCCGGTGGGTCCCAAGATGATCGAGCGGCCGTACTCGATCGCCTCTTCGCCCTACGACGACGATCTGGAGTTTTACCTGGAACTGGTGCCGCACGGCAAGCTGACGCCGCACCTGCACGTGGTCCCCGTGGGCGGCGAAATCTTCATCCGGCGTTCCACTAAGGGCGCATTTGTATTCGACAGCCGCAGCGGCCATCCGCACCATTTCATGGTGGGCACCGTCACCGGCGCCGCGCCCTACATCGCCATGCTGCGCAAGCTGCTCACCGACCTCCGCGAGGGCATAGCGCCGCCCAAGCGCATGCTGGTTCTGCACGCGGGCAGCGTCGCCGAGGAGCTTGGCTACATCGATGAGCTCAGCGGCGCGGCGCGCGAGCATTCCTGGTTCGAGTACATCCCCACCATCAGCCGCTATTGGCTGGACCCGCATTGGACCGGCGAACGCGGACGCGCCGAAGACGTCGCGCGCAAATACCTGGACGCCGCCGGATTCACCGGCGCCGACACGACTGCCTACCTCTGCGGCAACCCGCAGATGACCGAGAATATGAAGGGTCTGCTGAAGCGCGCGGGCTTCGAAAAGGAGTCGGTGAAAGAGGAGCTCTACTGGCCGGCGGAGAAGACGGCGGCTACATAAAAACCGTGCGCCGCCTGTTCTGTTTTCTGTCGCTGACCGCCGCGGCCCTGAACGCCGGCCCGAAATCTCTCTTCTACTTGACGTCCGACCCCGCCGGCATCGCGTCTTTCCTGCAACACGCGAGTAAGATCGATGTCCTGGTCCCAACCTGGTATAACGTGGACCCCGCAGGCGCTGTTTCGGGCGGCCCGAACGCGCAGGTGATGGACGCGGCCAAGCGTTTCCACGTCCCGGTGATGCCCATCATCGTGAACCCCGGCTTCAACCAGAACGACTTTCACAAGCTGGTCACCGATGCGGCGGCGCGCCGGAAAATGATCGCCGCCATCGTCGCCGAATCGAGGAAGCAGGGCTACATCGGCTTCCAGTTCGATTTCGAAAACATCATCGAGACCGACCGCGACGCGCTCACCGTGGTGGTCACTGAAGCTGCGCTGGCATTGCACCAGGCCGGGCTGCAACTTTCGATTGCCACCGTGCCCAATGCTCCCGGATACGCGGGCGAAGGTGGTTTCTCGAAGTGGATTTTCGCCAACTGGCGCGCGGCTTACGACCTTAAAGGCATCGGCGCCGCCGTCGATCTGCTCTGTCTGATGACTTATGACGAGCACACGCGCTACACGCCGCCCGGCCCGGTCGCAGGCCATCAGTGGACAGTGGCGAACCTCGACTACGCGCTGAAATCCGTGCCGAAGGAGAAGCTGTCGCTGGGCATTCCCGTCTACGGCTACCGCTGGTATGCGGGCGACCCCGGCGTGGATGGAAAGCCCAACATTCGCGCCGATACCGTGGGCGGCGCGGACGTGCGCGAGCTCATCGACGCCTTCCACCCGCAAGTGCAATGGGACGACGAAGACCGCGCCTCGTTCTTCCGCTTCTATCGCGACGCCACCCGCGAATGGGTCTATTATACGGACGCGCGTACGTTTCAAGCGCGCTACAGTCTGGTGGCGGCGAGCGGCATTCAGGGCTTCTGTTCTTGGGTGCTGGGCAAGGAAGACCCGGCTATCTGGGAGCTGCTGCCGGATGCAGTGCGGTAGGGGTTACGGGCTTTGTCGCGCTCGTCGTGAAGGAAGCCGCACGGGGGCCGCGGACAGATAGCGTGTCTACCCATTGCCGACCGACTCCAATAACGGAGCGCTGGGCGAGCGATGGGTCCGAATATCCCGCATCGGTGGCTGGCCGAAGAAACGGCTATATTCGCGATTGAATTGGCTGGGGCTTTCGTATCCAACCTCAAAGGCCGCACTGGCGGCGTCCAGACCATCCATGAGCATGCGTCCCCGCGCTGCCTGCAGCCGAAGCAGTTTCTGATACTGAAGAGGACTCATGGCGGTCAGCACCCGGAAATGATGGTGCAGCGTGGACACGCCCATTCCCGCGATTTCTGCGAGATCTTCGACTCGGAGCGCCTTCACATAGTTCGCCCTGATCCAGGCGATCGCTTTGGCCGTTCGGTGGCTCTGCTCACCTTGTGTCGCAATCGCTCGCAGGCGCGCTCCCTCCGCACTGCGCAGGATCCGGTAGATGATCTCGCGTTGAATCATGCCGCTAAGAAAGGGGATATCCTCTGGCGTGTGCAGCAGGTCCACAAGCCGGCAGCATGCACCGAGGAATTCCACCGTGGTCTCACCGGTCGCCATGCCGGGACTGTCAGGCGCCTCGGCCACCCGAATCTCCTCCCGGCTGAGAAGTTCCCGGACGGCGGGCATTTCGAGTTTGAGCGACAAGGCCAGGCAGGGCGCCTCTTCACTGGCCTCGATCACCCGGCTGACGACAGGCAAATCGACCGATGTCAGCAGGAATCGCGATGCATCGTAGATGAAAATGTTTCGGCCGAGTTCTACGCGCTTCCGCCCCTGGGCGATCACGGTCACGTTCGGCTCGTAAGTCACGGAGCACGGAGCGGTCGGTGCGGTCCGCCGATGGAGCGCCAGCCCGGGAATATCCGTTGCCCGGTTCTCTGCGGAGCCAATGAACAAGGCAATCTTGCGAGCCAGCTCAGCGCGCAATTCGCGTGCTGCATCACGTAGAGACGCCTTTCTATTGAGGTTTTTCATGGTGACGGGTTCGCTAATCCTCAATCCAGGATAACTCCTGCTTTGTGCATGGTTAAACGATGCAAGAGGAATAGGCAATAAATCGGAAGGATCGGGATACCGCTTTCCCGGCGCTCGATTCTAACCTGGAGATTCAGAGAAACAGTTCCTCAGGAGAAACAATGCTGAAGCGCAAACTTGGAAATAGCGGCCTGGAAGTTTCGGCTCTCGGGCTCGGCTGCATGGGAATGAGCTTTTCTTACGGTCCGCCCAAAGACAAGCAGGAGATGACCTCTCTTCTGCGGACAGCCGTGGAACGCGGCATCACATTCTTCGACACTGCCGAAGTGTACGGCCCGTTTACGAATGAAGAGCTTGTCGGTGAGGCCCTTGCTCCGTTCCGCAAGCAGGTCGTCATCGCCACCAAATTCGGATTCGATCTGAGTGGCAGCGATAATCGGCCGGGAGCGGCAGGCCTGAACAGCCGGCCGGAGCACATTAAGGAAGCCGTCGAGGGCTCGCTGAAACGGCTCAAGGTGGATGTCATCGATTTGCTCTATCAGCATCGGGTTGACCCGAACGTGCCTATCGAAGACGTAGCCGGAGCGGTGAAGGACCTGATTCAGGAAGGCAAGGTCAAGCACTTCGGTCTTTCCGAAGCAGGCGTGCAAACCATCCGTCGCGCACACGCAGTCCAGCCGCTCACCGCTCTCCAGAGCGAATACTCGCTGTGGACGAGGACTCCGGAAAAGGAAGTCATACCGACCCTTGAGGAACTCGGAATCGGCCTGGTCCCGTACAGCCCCCTGGGCAAGGGATTCCTCACGGGCAAGATCGACGAAAGTGCGAAGTTCGACAGCTCCGACTTTCGCAGCACGCTGCCTCGCTTCACGCCGGAGGCTCTCAAGGCGAATCAGGCCCTGATTACTCTGCTCGCCGACATCGGGGAAAGGAAGAAGGCCACGCCTGCTCAGATCGCACTCGCCTGGCTGCTGGCCCAGAAGCCGTGGATGGCGCCGATCCCAGGCACTACAAAGCTGCATCGCCTGGATGAAAACATCGGGGCGCTTTCCATCGAACTCACGCCCGGCGATCTCCGTGACATCGAGAACGCTGCCGCAAAGATCACGGTGCAAGGCGCCCGGTACCCCGAGAGGCTGGAGCAGATGACCGGCCGCTGAGGCATTGTCACGGCGGCTCCCCAGGGGACCCTGGGCACGCGAAGGAGCTCATGGAATGGACATCAAAAGAAATGCCTCGCAACCATCCGTCAAGGGACCGTCAGAGTGGTTCACTGGCACAGTGCGTATCGATCCGCTTTTTCAGGCGCCCGATCCGGCGCTTGTTCAAGGCGCCAGCGTCACCTTCGAGCCGGGTGCGCGGACTGCATGGCATACGCATCCGCTCGGTCAGACTCTCATCGTCACGGCCGGCTGCGGCCGGGCCCAGCGCGAAGGCGGACCGATCGAGGAGATCCGGCCGGGTGACGTGGTCTGGTTCCCGCCTGGCGAGAAGCATTGGCATGGAGCCGCGCCCACCACGGCCATGACGCACATCGCCATTCAGGAAAAGCACGACGGTAAAGTTGTCGACTGGATGGAACAGGTCAGCGACGAACAATATCAAGCTTGATCCAGGGCCAATAAACAACCAACAGGAGCAATCAATCTATGTACAAGGCGAAGGCTTACTCCGCAAGCAGTGCGACATCGCCGCTTGCCTCCACGACGGTCGCGCGTCGAGATCCAAAAGAACATGACATACAGATCGAGATCCTATTCTGCGGGATCTGTCACTCCGATTTGCACCAGGTACGTAATGAGTGGAGCGGCGTCATGCCGACCATGTACCCCTGCGTGCCAGGCCATGAGATTGTCGGCCGTGTCACTCAGGCCGGCTCCGCGGTCACCGGGTTCAAGGCCGGCGACCTCGCCGCCGTCGGCTGCATGGTGGATTCCGACCGTACCTGCCCCGAGTGCCAGGCTGGCCTTGAGCAGTTCTGTCCGAATTTGACTCTCACCTACAACTTTCCCGATAAGCACCTCGGCGGCGTCACCTACGGCGGCTATTCCGACAGCGTCGTGGTCGATGAGCGCTTTGTCCTGCATGTTCCTGGCAGCCTCGATCTTGCCGGTACCGCGCCCCTCCTCTGCGCCGGCATCACAACATACTCACCCATGCGCCACTGGGGCGTAACTACAGGCAAGAAAGTTGGCGTGGTGGGTCTCGGCGGATTGGGTCATATGGGCGTGAAGTTTGCTCATGCGCTGGGAGCCCACGCGGTTGTCTTCACGACCTCACCCAAGAAGAAGGAAGACGCGCTACGGCTGGGGGCCGATGAAGTTGTCGTCTCCCGCAATGCGGACGAGATGCAAGAGCACGCCGGCAGCTTCGATTTCATTCTCGACGCCGTCTCCGCCGATCACGACATCAACGCCTACATTCAACTCCTGCGGCGCGACGGCAATCTCACGCTCGTCGGCGCGCCTGAGAAGCCCCTGAGCGTCTCCGCATTCGGCCTCATCATGGGCCGCCGCAGCCTCTCCGGGTCGCCGATCGGCGGCATCCCCGAGACCCAGGAGATGCTCGATTTTTGCGGGGCGCATCACATCACCGCCGATGTCGAAGTCATCCCGATCCAGAAGGTCAACGAAGCCTACGAGAGACTGCTTAAGTCCGATGTAAAGTACCGCTTCTCGATTGATATGGCTTCTCTCAAATCGGAGTAGGACGGTTCGGTCGCTCGATCCACTGCGCCGCCCCCATATCCTCGGTCGGCGGCGCTGAAGTTGCTGGAGTGATGAGGAGACGCCGGTCTTCGCTTATGTTGGTTTATTTACTGAGTTATTAGAGAACCAACCCACTAATGCTTAACAGACCATCGATCCGCTACGCTCGAACCTGATGAAAATGCCCAATGGCGCACGTGCCATTGTCGATATTCGGAAGCTGCACGGGTACTGCCTGGACCCACAGCATCCACGTGGCCGAAACAAGGCACGGGTGTTCCCATCAGTTGGAATCCGGCAAGCCGATGCGGAAGAACTCAGGACGGCCCTCCTTGCGGCGGCCTCCAAGGCGGAAGCCCGGCTGGGAATTGCCAACCCCTACTGACAGCGTTACACCGTCGACTTCGATCTGGTCCGCCAAGACAGAACCGTGAAGGTCCGCAGCACTTGGATAGCGCGCTTCGGAGAGGACTTGCCACGACTGACGAGCTGTTATGTGCCATAGAATAGACAAGGGTTATGGACATGGAGATGCATTCTGTAGTGGCACTGCTTGAAGACCTGCCCGAAGAAGGATTGGTCCGCGGCCAAGTCGGCACTGTCGTCGAAAGCTGGGCGCCTGGCGTCTATGAGGTCGAGTTCTGCGACGGCGACGGCAAAACGTACGCGATGGTCGCCTTGAAGGCGGCGCAACTGTTTCGGTTACACTACGAGCCTGTCCATCAGGCCGCCTAATCACTTCCCCCGGCTCAACCCCAACGCCCGAATCCGCTTGCGCAGATTCGTCCGCTCCATCCCCAGCGCCCTTGCCGCGCCCGAAACGTTCCAGCTAGATTCCTCCAGCGCTCTCAATATATGCTCCCGCTCGGCCGACTCGCGCGCTTCCTGAATCGTCGATTTCGGCCTCGTCTCGCGCTGCACCCGGATCTTCACCGGAATCGCGTCGCGCGTCAGCCGCTCGCCAGCCGTCAGAATCGCCATGCGCTCGATCACGTTGCGCAGCTCCCGCGCATTTCCCGGCCAGCCGTAGCTCTCGAGCATCGGAAACACCGTCTCGTCCAGCCTCTTCGGCTTGAAATTATTGCGCGCGCAGAAGTCTTCCAGAAAATACTCCGCCAGCAGCTTGATATCGTGCGGCCGCTCGCGCAGCGCCGGTACGCGGATCGGTACCACGCTCAACCGGTAGTACAAATCCTCGCGGAACTTCTCCTGCGACACCATCGACGCGCGTGACTTACAAGCGACTGACCGGGAAAGAAGAGCAGGTGTCGCATGGCTGAAAGGCGTACGCCAAAAGAGACAGGGGCGGGGGAAATGGATCTCCGGCTCATGACGGCGGAACAGTTTGAATCGTCGCCTGAGTTTCGAGCGTTCAAGAGAGCCATGAAGAAACTCCTGAAGGTTCCGAAGACCGAGCTAGACGCGCTGGCGAGATACGCGAAAGAGACATCTCCACGGGCCGGGAATCCAAACGCGCCTGGAAGAAAACCAAATGGTTTCGATTCAGAATCTTCATGTTAGACCGTCGAGGGTATCGATTCGCATGTTCAAATCTCTTGTCGCTCTCATTCTGGCGGTTGGACTCGTTCAGGTCGCCGGGAGCGCTGAAAAGAAGCGGGACTGGCAAATGGGCAAAGTTCTCGAACAGCATGATGAGGCTGGCCCCGATATGTGTCAGACTAAAATCCTCCCTAGCTGCACTTTCTCCGTGGTTCAGATTGAAGAGCCAACAATCGCTTATCTGGTATCTGAACTACGCACATGGTCAAGGAGGTCAGCAAACTTGACTATAAATGGCCCGGTGAGATTCGCAGTCGAAAAGCGCACGCTGTTCTTCACTGATGAGGATGGCAAGGAACACAAGATGGAGATCGTTTCGAAGACGTTGCGTCGATTCATTACACTGAACAGACCGTCTACAGAAGCACTGCTGACAGAACGGCTGCAACAGTGAGAATTGTACTGGCGATCCATGGTCAAAAGAGTTAGCGCGAAGCCAAAAGTGAAGACCCATTTTCTACCCGTGGAAACCCAAGGGAAGTCCGTAGTAGCCTTCTGGTTCGAGATTGACGCGAGGGGTATTCAGTTTTCCTCCAAGCCGCTCCCTGCACTAGCCAGCGAGGTCGGCCAAACTCCTCGGTTTGTCGGAGATCGCCCTTTCTGGGATGAAGAAACATTGGCTGAATTTTGGCTTGTCGGCCAGACCATTAAGGAACTAGTAGCCGTTGGCAAAACCAGTTCAGGGACGTTCGCAGAGGCCGGGATCAAAGCCGCGAATGACCTTGCAGCCCTTGAGAACAAAATGGCGACAGCGGAGTTCATGGCCTTTTTCAACAAGATGGTGATTCCTCTTAGTTGCCATGATCCAGCCGATGAGCGTTCGTTCGCATTCTATCGTGGCACCGTGTGGTCGTGTTCCCGCGATTTGAACCCTGAACAATGGCGCATCTTGGTTGATTCTTACGTGGCGCGGGAGGAGGCGGATCTCGCCCAAGCGTTGGGTTTGTTGCCGCAACCAGAAAACAGGGAAGCGATACCAACGCAGTTCGCCGGGCGGTGTGGGTGCGTGACAATGGCCGCTGCGCGAGATGCGGCAGCCGAGAGCGCTTGGAGTATGACCATATCATCCCGATTTCAAGGGGCGGCAGTAACACTGAGCGGAACATCGAATTGCTGTGCGAATCCTGCAATCGAGCCAAGTCGGATGCAATCATATGAGTCCCGTGCATGGGTGGCGTGGTACTCCGCCTGCCATAAGTCATTGGAGTCCCATTTCGCACCGCGGGACATATCGACGGTGCTCTGTTTTGCGATCCGGGCGTCATCTGGCGAGGGAGGCCGAGACCAAAATCGAAAAAAGGCAATCGCCGCCGATAAACGCCGATGAGAATTGTGCTTTATTTATCGGCGTTTATCCGCGTTCATCGGCGGCCTAAAGCACTTTCCGTATGGGTTGGCAACCAACTTCGGACGCTCGTCCGATGTCTTACACTACTTCCCCCGGCTCAGCCCCAGCGCCCGAATCCGCTTATGCAGATTCGTCCGCTCCATCCCCAGCGCCCTGGCCGCGCCCGACACATTCCAGCTCGATTCCTCCAGCGCTCTCAGGATATGCTCCCGCTCGGCCGATTCGCGCGCTTCCTGAATCGTCGATTTCGGCCCCGTCTCGCGCTGCACCCGGATCTCCACCGGAATCGCGTCGCGCGTCAGCCGCTCGCCAGCCGTCAGAATCGCCATGCGCTCGATCACGTTGCGCAGCTCGCGCGCATTTCCCGGCCAGCCGTAGCTCTCGAGCATTGGAAACACCGTCTCGTCCAGCCTCTTCGGCTTGAAATTATTGCGCGCGCAAAAGTCTTCCAGAAAATACTCCGCCAGCAGCTTGATATCGTGCGGCCGCTCGCGTAGCGCCGGTACGCGGATCGGCACCACGCTCAACCGGTAGTACAAATCCTCGCGGAACTTCTCCTGCGACACCATCGCCGCCAGGTCCCGGTTGGTCGCCGAAATCACGCGCACGCTGACGCGGATGATCTGCTCGCCGCCCACGCGGTGAAACTCGCCCTCCTGCAAAACGCGCAGCAGCTTGGCCTGCGACGCTCCATGCAGATCGCCCACTTCATCGAGGAAAATCGTTCCGCCGTCCGCCAGCTCGAACTTGCCCCGCCGCGACGCCGTAGCGCCGGTGAACGACCCTTTCTCATGCCCGAACAGCTCGGTCTCGATCAGCTCGGTCGGAATCGCCGCGCAATTCACCTTCACGAACGGCCCCGACGCGAATGGGCTCGACCCGTGAATGTGCGCCGCCAGCAACTCCTTGCCGGTGCCCGATTCCCCGATCAGCAGTACCCGCGCATCCGACCGCGCCGCCATGGAGGCCTGCTCCACCGCCCGCTGCCACGCCGGGCTGCCGCCGATCATCTTCGCCCCGCTGGCCGCGCCCGCGCCCACCAATTCCCGCAGCCGCTCATTCTCACGCCGCAGCGAGAAATGCTCCAGGGCATTCTTCACCGCCAGCAGCACACGGTCGCGGCTGAGCGGCTTTTCGAGGAAATCGAACGCCCCGGCGCGCGTGGCTTCCACCGCGTCCGCAATGGTGCCGTGCCCGGAGATCATAATCGCCGGCGACCCCGCACCGTTCTGCTTCAGCGTCCGCAGCAGGTCGATGCCATTGCCGTCCGGCAGCTTCATGTCGAACAGGTACACGTCGGACGCGTGCGCCCCCGGGTGTTTGGCGAAATCCGCCAGCGACCGGCACACGTTCACGCCATACCCCTCGCGCTCCAGAATCATGCGCAGGGAACGGCCGATATTCTCTTCGTCATCCACGATCAGTATGCGTTTCATCGCCATCAGTCGCTACGGGCAGCAGCACGCGGAATCCCGCCCCGCCCATTTCTCCTTTCACCACAACGATGTCCCCGCCCGAAAGTAGCGCGCTTCTGCGCGCAATCGAAAGCCCCAGCCCCATGCCCCTCTTCTTGAATGAAATCGTCGGCTGAAACAGCGATTCACGAGCCTGCTCGCTCAGCCCCGGACCCGAATCGTGTACTTCAATCGCCACGCGGACGCCTTCCACTGAAGTGGCGCCCAAAATTTTTCCGCCTTCGCCCGCGGCCTCGGCTGCATTCTCCAGCAGGTTGGTCAGGATGCCCTTCGTCAGGTCCTGATCCGCGAAGGCCCGCGGCCATGCCTCGCTCAGCCGGCACTCGTACGTCACTTCCGGATGCGCCGTTTTCAGGAACGCCACGCGCTCCTGCAAGAGCCCATTCACGTCGACCGCGCCCGGACACACGGGCGGCTCGGCGGCGTACTCCGAAAATGCGCGCACGCGACGTTCCAGGGTTTCGATCTCGTCCACCACAATCTGCGCCGCCTGTTCCATGAAGCCGCGGTCGGGCTCGCTGTGACGGGCCAGCATTTCTTCCACCGTGAGGCGGATGGGAGTCAGCGAGTTCTTCACCTCATGCGCCATCTTGCGCGCCAGAAGCTGCACGCCCTCGAGCTGCCGCATGGTGACCAGCCGTTCCGTGGTGGCTTGCAAGCGCGCCGCCATGCCGTTGAAGGCTTGAATCGCACGGCCGACTTCGTCGTCGCTGCTGGCGGGAACGCGGGCGTTCAGATTACCGCCGGCCAGCTGCGTCAAGCCCGCGGTCAGGCTTTGGATCGGCTGGCTAATGCGGTGCGCCAGGAACACCAGCACCGCCAGCGAGACCAGCCAGAATAACGCCGCCAACAGAATGTAGGTGAGCAGGAATCCGCGCTGCAGGTCGCGCTCTTTCACCAGGTTCGAGAACGCGCCGGCGTCGCGGAGCTGACTCTCAAGGCGGTGCATCCCAACCCCCAGGTTGGTGGAGTACAGCCAGACATCGGCATTGCGCCGTACCAGGTAATCCAGCCGGTTGCCCTCCTCCCCCGGCATCGTAAATTTTTCGGCCGCGTCGCTCTCGGCGAACTCGCGAACCTCAGCCGTCCATGCCGCGCGCCCGGCCTCGGTGAACTTCGCCGGCGGCAGTTGGCCCGCTTCCGCCTGCTGCTTAAGGTCGGTACATTCCCGCTGGTACAACTCGCGCCCGGTGCTCCGCAACAAGCCCGCCAGCGCGTCCAGTTGGCTGACCGCCAAATAATTCGGATTCCATTTGAGGAGCGTGGTGGTAACCCAGAGGGTAGCGCCGAGCGGAGCCAGGGTTGCGGCTAAAAAGACCAGGATGAGTCTATTGCGAAGCCGGTTCACTCGCGTCGCGCCGGCCGGCCTGTGAGCCGCGGCAAATTGAGCAGCCGCAGCCACTCTGTCTCCAGCGTTTGATGATACTCGCCTGCGCCGGGTTTCCGGCTGAAGATCTCCACCATGCTGGTCAGGCTGATCCCCAGGTCGCTCACCAGCGGCGAGAGATCCGGCTGCCGCTGGCTGCGCAGCTCGAAGCGCATGCGGAAGGGCTTGTCCGGCGCCAGTCCCGATGCGCTGATGGCGACGTTTTCCAGACACCACGTCTCGGCCTGCGTCGCCGTGAGCCCTTCCACCGAGCGAGCCGCCGAACCCGGAATGGCGACCTTGAATCTCTCTTCCCAAATCGAGTAGCTCACGACGAATCTTGCGTGCGCCGGCTTCACCGGCAGGCTGCCATCTTCGCAAAACAGCGTCAACTGCGAGACAAACGTCTGAATATCGGCCGAATCGCGCAGCCGTTCGAGCACCTTACCCGTAAGAAAATGAAGGCTCTGCGCTACTGGATAGAGATTGTCGCCGTCGTAAGTCGCGGTCAGGTTGGACGCAGCCCGGGCCCGGAACAGAGGTATAGCCAGACCGGCAATAAGCCAGCCGCGCCGGCTGATGCCAGCGGCCCCTCTGCTCTCACGCAATGGTTGCGCCATCAATAATTCATGCTCACCATAAGGACCGGGTCGGTCCGGCCATCCTTCAGCGGAAAGGCCACTGCCACCGAAAATGGCCCTTCCCGCAAGCCGACGCCGACCGATTTCCTGGCTACCACGGCTCCTCCGCCGTTCCAGATTGCGCCCATATCGTAGAAGGCCTGAAACGCGCCGTACCGATATTCGACGGAATTGCTCAAAATCCGGTTTCCGCCCAACGGGTCCAACTCATATTTGTTCCAACCGCGCAAAGTATTGCTGTTGCCCAGGGCGAAGCGTTCGTAAAGCGGGGCATCGCCGGTGATGATGCCGCCCATGGCGTCGTCGAACACCACCTGCTTGCCGTGTGTCCAAGTATAGCGGAATTCGAAGCGGTGGCGGTTGTACCCATAATCGCTCGCCAAAGTGCGCATGCCGGCATGCAGGTCGTATCCCGCGTCGAAATCCTGCAGGTCATCGTCGTCCTCCATACGGCCATGGAACCGGGCGTTCGCAATCAGCGCGTTAGCGGCTTCGATCCGCGGCCCCGGACCCTCGTCCTGCATGCGTTCGAAGCTCATCCCAAAGCTCACCGTCAAAGGCCGCGCCACCGCCAACGTCATCAGCGGCTCGAAGTTTTCCCGCGTCCGGTAAAGCGCCGCGCCGGCCTCCGCCGCCGTCTGCGGATTCCATAAGTCGTGGAAGTCGTCGAACTCGAACTTGAACCGCAAGTTGTCGCTGCCCAGGTGCGAGTTTTCATAGCTGGCTTCAACCCCTGTATAGCGCTCCAGCAACTCGTCGCCATCGCTGACCAGACCGGCCGTAAACGCATTATGATTCAGGGTCGCGGTAGCTTCGCCAGCTCCGTTCCATCCCTGGTTGGAGTTGTACGCGAACTTGGGAACCGACACGTCGAACCGCGCCGGCCGCAGCTTGATGTCGAACACCACGTCAACCGTATCCGGCGCCTTGCCGCGCATCACGTGGTGGTCTACCGTGCGCGCACGAAATTCCTTACGCAGACGCTTGGCAAGATCGTCGAGCGCCGCCGGATTCAACTTCTGGCCGATCAAAGCCACCAGATCGCGCCTGATGACAAAGCTGATGTGGTCGTCGTGGCTCGCAACCAGATCGGTGGTCCAGCCTGCGCCGGCCACCAAAATGTTCTCCACCGTATAACGCGTATTCACGTTGAATTCGGAATCCTGCGTTCCCGCAAAGATTGGGCAGCCCGCCACCAGCAAGCAGCCAATCCAGAGGTATTTCATGCACGCGCAGGGAGCACGCCCCATGCCAGGGGCAAATAATTGAAGGGAAAAGGAAAAGGAGGAAGCCGGATGTGACTTCGGTTCACAGGTGTGCAGAGAAACAGGAGTTACGCCGGCGCCCCGGATGGACGCCTGCCCCGAACTACAGAACCTTCGCCAGCTCGGCTGCAAACGCACTCCGGGGCGACTGCTCCCGGTCTTTGCCGCCGCTTCGCCGCTTGCGGTCCGGCCGCTGCGCACGGGCGCCGTTGGGCGGAGCCGTCTGTTGCGTTGGGGTTGCCTGCTGCGGACCGCGTACTTCCTTCCCCTTTGGGGGCTGGGCGGGATTGGCGCGCAGAAGGCGGTCTTCGAGAGGGGCGCGGTCAAAGCGGCGGATGATCGACTGCATTTCTTCGGCAGTCGGCGCTTCGACAAAGGCGAAACCCTTCGATTCTTGCGTTTCGTGATTGCGGATTACTTTTACGGCGTCGGCCACAAGATCTTCAGCGGCGAGCCATTGTTTGATATCGTCGGCGGTCACCCACGCAGGGAGATTGCCAAGAAAAACGGTAAATCCCATTCAGTTGATTATTTAACTCCGTTGGTTGGATTTGCGGCACTTCAAAGGAAGGATTCCGATGTGTCCAAACCGATAGTAACAGAGACTTCGATGCGATTGCAAACCAATTAGGCCCGCAACCTTCCGAATCGTTTGAGCGCCACCGATAACGCGCACAGCAGCACCCCCATGGCGACGAGCATTGACGCCGGATCCGGCTCCGGCGCGACGATGGCCTGGCCGCTGCTCAGCGTTACCCCGTAATCCATCGCGCCAACGCTAGTCCCTTGGCCCGTCAGACTGATTGTCAAATCGTTTCTCAGCGCGTTGCCGGGAAGGCCCACTGTGATGTCAGGCCCCACATACAGCAGCGTCAATTCCGCTTCCGTTCCCTCAAAAATTTCCTGCGAGAGCGCACTCGATAACATCAGACTGCCCACCAGAACGGACCCCGCCCCGTCATATCCCGAGGTCTGCACCATCCCGCTGGTCCACTGCAACGGCCCCGGAAACAGGGCGGAAGCCGATCCATCCGCCGATTCCACCACGGCCGTGAAGTGCCCCGCCGAATTGAGCGGCACCGAAGACAAATTGAAGAAGATCTGTGATGGAGACGCCGCCAACCCCATTGACGTAGCGTGTTGCGCATAGCTGCTGTCCGAGAAGAGAAACGTCAGTGAATCCCCGGATTGCAGCAGTTGCGCAGGCTGCGAGGAGACGTCGATCGTCTTCGCCCCCAGCCCGGCCGCGACCGCCCAAAGACCAATCGCCATGTAAACGAGTCTCATCCAGCCGCGATCTTAACCCGCCGTATCGCGGCTGAACAGAACCCAAAGTACCGGTACAACTGCTATGCGGCGAGAAAAGCCTGAGGGATTTCCGGCTTCAATATCGGTCGAGGGGCCTAAGTCTTCGACGCAGAGACGCTGAGACGCAGAGTTAAGCGCAGAGAGGAAAAAACTTCATTCTCTTCATGTTTTCTCTGCGTGGCCTCCGCGTCTCAGCGTCTCTGCGTCGAAGTCGAAGTTCAAACCTAGCTCGTCCCAAGATACATGACGTGGACGTAAGTGCCCAGCCTCACGTCATAAGCGAGATACCAGCCAACGTGGTCGGGGTCGTCGTAGATCACGACATCGTCCGAATTCCATTGCCAGTCTGCGCAAAGCTCGAGGTCGACCGGGGAGACGCTGAAATAGAAGCCGCCGAACCAGAAACGGCTCGGACCGCCTCCGGCCAGGTGAAAAACGTGGCCTTTGCCGATCCCACCGGGGAACCGTCCGTGCTCAAACGGCTTATCCAGGTGATAGCGCGCATCGTTCGGGCCAGTGTCATGTCCCACCCACTTGTCGCCCTTGGCGTCGACATGCGGCGCGGCCGGATGTCCCGGCGCCTCTGGAACCGTGCGCTTTTCCGGTCCCGCCGGGGTGCCCTTGAATGCTGCGGGGCCATGCGCTGGAATATGTCCGCCGCCCGCCGGTTTAGCGGCCCCGCGCTTATCCTGCGCAAGAGCGGAAACGGTAATCATGGATAACACCGTGAACGTTCCGATCAGCCTCTTCATAGTTTCCTCCACCGGATACGTTACCATCCGAAACCGGTCGGCCACTCAAATTAGCGTGCGATTGGATACAGAGTGCGAATATGTGCACCCTTCAGAAAGGCCCTCCACCCCGGGCGAGGTTCAACCGGCGCCTCGCGCCGCGCCACAATTGCCGATCCGTCGAACCGCCGCCAGCAGGCCTTCGATTTCCGCTACTCCGATACTTCCGATCGTCCCGATCCGGAAGCATGGCTCCTTGCCAAGTTTCCCCGGATAAATCACGAACCCCATCTCGCTCAAACGCGAATAAAATTCCTCAAACCGGAATTCCGGATTCGCCGGATAGCGGTAAGTCGTGATGATTTAGCTTTGGTCTTCCGGCGCAAGGAACGGTTCGAATCCCATCGCCTCAATGCTCTCCGCCGCCTCCACGGTCTGTACCTCGATGCCGTGAACGCGCGCCATCTCGACAATGCGGCGTCCGTACGGCCATTGACCAGAACCATCAGGCGGCCATCGCGCGGGATCGCCGAAGAAATCTCCGATTCAAACGCGAAGGTCCCGCTGCCTTGCATCGGCACGCATTCGTAGCCGCCGCCCGGCCCCGCTCCGCCGATTCTCAGCAGCCGTTCGCGAATGTTGCGCACCACCGCGATGAACTCCGCATCGCGCGAGCCGGCGTCGCATAACATGGCCGCCTTCACCGTCGCGCCGGTAGTGAGTGGTCCCGGAGTGAACAGCAGCTTATGGGTGGTCATGCAGCTTGGTGGCAGCCGCGGCAACGCTCCTTCCGAACTTCCCACCGTCTCGATCTTCTCGATTTGGATGGTAGGCGCGGCTGGACTCGAACCAGCGACCCTCAGCTTAGAAGGCTGATGCTCTATCCACCTGAGCTACGCGCCCGCGCGGCTTCACTCCAAAGTTTAGCCTACGCCGGCCCGTATCCGCAGCCGTGTTGTACTATAAATGATTACTTCATGACGGCCCTTTTGGAATCGCTCCGGCCTGGAGAGAAGGACTCGGAGTTGGCCCGCGCAATCGACCCCGCCCGCCTGCCCGAGCACATCGCGATCATCATGGATGGCAACGGCCGCTGGGCCGGCCGCCGTCTGCTGCCTCGCGTGGCCGGCCATAAAGCGGGAGTGGGGCCGGTGCGCGTTACCGCCGAAACGTGCGCCCGGCTGGGCGTTAAGGTGCTCACGCTTTTCGCCTTTTCGGTGGAGAACTGGAAGCGCCCGCGTCACGAAGTGGAAACCCTGTGGCGGCTGCTTCGCTACTACCTCAAGCAGGAACTCCCCACTCTGCAGAAGAACGATATCCGGTTGCAGATGATCGGCCGTGTGGATGCCCTGCCCCCCGAGGTGCGGCGCGAGCTCGATGCCACCATCGACGCCACCTACAGCAACCGCGGCATGGTGCTGAACCTGGCGATCAACTACGGCGGCCGCGCGGAGATTGTGGACGCGGTCAATTCCATTCTCGACATGGCGCGCCTTGATGGCAGCATCCACACCTTGAAGATCGACGAGGATCTGATCGCGACCAGCCTCTATACCGCGAGCTGTCCCGACCCCGATCTGCTGATCCGCACGTCCGGCGAAATGCGCATCAGTAATTTTCTGCTGTGGCAGATCGCCTACGCCGAGTTGTACGTCACCGAGACGCTGTGGCCCGATTTCACGCGCACCGATTTGCTGCTGGCCGTGCTGGAATACCAGAAGCGCGACCGGCGCTACGGCGGGCTGAGCGCCCCCAAGGGCTCGCCGGCCGGCGCCGCGATGGTCGAAGAGTCGCTACAGCCCGCGCTGCGCGAATCATGAAGCGCATACTGACGGCTGCGGCGCTGATTCCCATCGTGGTTTACGTAACGCTCGCGGCGAACTATTGGGTCTTCGCGGCCGTGGCGGCGGCGGCGGCGTTCCTCAGCTATCGGGAATACGACGCCATGGCGGCCGCTTACGGTTTCGGCGCGCCCGGTCCACTGGGCTACGCCGCCGGCGCCGCGCTGCTGTTTTGGCGCAGCGATGCGTGGCTGATCGTGCTGGCGGCGGCGCTGATCGCCTTTGCCCTGGCGATGCGCATGGACGATCTGGCGAGAGCGCTGCCGCGCCAGGCGCTGCTGGTCACGGGCATCGTCTACATCTTCGGCGCGTGGAAGTGTGCGCTGGGTCTGCATGGGCTGGGCCCGCACTGGCTGATGTACGCGCTGCTGGTGAGCTGGGTGGGCGATATCGGAGCGTATTACGTGGGCCGCAATTTCGGCCGCCATCGCCTGGCGGAGCGCGTGAGTCCCAAGAAATCGTGGGAGGGTGCGGCGGCTTCCGTGGTCACGGCGATCCTGCTCGCCGGCGCCTATCTGGTCCACTTCGTGCCTTACGTCAGCATTGCGGAAGCGATTCTGCTCACGGCGGCCGCCAACGCGGCGGGCCAACTGGGCGACCTGTGCGAATCGGCGATGAAGCGCGGCGCGGGCGTGAAGGATAGCGGCGCGATCCTGCCCGGCCACGGCGGATTCCTCGACCGCGTCGATAGCACGCTCTTCGTAATGCCGCTGGTATACGGCTGGGCGATGCTCCGGACGCAGGGCCTGTGAGGGCTCACCCGGTTGGCGCGCCGCGCCGGTAGTCGGTCGCCCGGCCAAAGAAGCCTATAAAGGTTCGCGGTGTGATCAAGGCTTTGGAGAACGCCAGCTGGCCGAACATTCGCACATAAAGGAGACCACCGTGTGTTCAGAAACGCGGCCGGCCAGATCACGGTTGTGCCGGGTCATCTGAGTGACGAAGTTCGACCCGGTACCTAACTGCAAGGTCATCCTCCGACTGACTGGAATAAAGGAGGAATAGTCAGGAAGTACTCGCTTTTGACCGAATGCGACGAATCGAGATTCCAGATAGACGAAGCACAATCTAGGCCGGGAACTCGAATGCGTGATAGTCGCGGTGCGCGCCGGATGGGTGACAGCGGTACCGTGAGCGAGACTTCATCAGGCAACCGGGGTCCGCGAACGGTTAAAGGCCCATTGCCGCAAGAAGGGTTTCCATAGATGCCCCTCTGAGTGTAAAGCAATCGGCGGGGCGGTTAGGTTGTGGAGTGAAGAGGCCGGGCGGTACTGGCGGCGGCCCGGCTGCTGGGGCACCTTTGATCGTTGGCGTCTAGCGCCAGTGGCCGTCTACCAGAACGTATCCGCCATTGCGATGAACATAGTGATGCGCCACCCATCGTTGGTGCGGCTGAGGCGGCATCTGCCAGCTTCCGGCCGTCCATACATAAGCGTGGCCATCCCAACGATGATACCCATTAACCCACACGTGATCGCGGCTGGGAGGAGCCCCGCGATGCTCGACGATGGCTACTGGTGGACGAAGACGAATTACAACGTCAGCAGCCGCGGCGCTGAAGGCCAGCGCGCCGGCGAAAACAATTCCGATCAACCTTTTATGAAACATAGTTTCCCTTTTCCTGTAACATACCGCACGCCTTCGCGGAAATCCGCCCACGGCAGCGCTTACTTCAACAGCTCTCCGCGGCACTCCGGATGCTGGCACTGGCAAGCCAATTCAGTTAGTTTCTTCGCACTCTCGCAGGAGTCGCTGCAGTAAGCCTTACCGGCGGGTGGAACACAGTTGCAGGCCGGGTGGGCGCACTTATTATTCGTACTCATCTAAGCGTTCCTCTCACCAATCTTTTCGAGCCGCCAATGTATCTCTCTGGCTTGGGCTACAACTTGAACAGTAGCATCAATACACGCCGGGCGTTGGTTATATTTGCTTGCGGTGGTCAGGTTAAGTACAGCCCGCGCAGATATACCGTACAGTCCGAAAGAACGGGGCACTTACTCACGCCGTCGCCATACCTGGCCTCAGGCGCGGATAGCCTGAGCTAAACTAACAAAATGGCAGCATGCTTTTAAGTATGCGATGAATAGGAGCGTACGGTCGGCGTATTACAACGTACAAATCTCGACAGGCGTAAGAACCTGGCGGCGATCAAACCCATGCAGGTCGTTAATCCCACGAGTTATAGTTCAACACCGGATTTACGGCCGTGGAGGGCGTATCGGCCACATCCATGGCTTTCGACTAAGAGTAAGAGGCGTAAATGTGAGCCTCGAAGAGAGCCGCCTTTTCAGATTGACCTGGAGCGCGTTGTAATTGGAGTTGCTGGCGCACTCCGTATACTGGTTGCGTTCAAGTCCCGGATCTGCATGCCCGACATAAGCGACGTCCAGCACTGTGTTGAAGCCGATATGTGTTGAATCCCCAAGCTCCAGTTATAGACCGCGGTAGGTTTGTAGTTACTCTGGATTCCAAACGCCGTGCTCGGGCTCAAACTCAGCGGTGTCGCCAGCAGGCTCGATATCGTGGTGTAATTCGGTGCCGGAGTATCCACCAGCGGCGGCGATTGCACGAGTTGGGTCACCTGGTTCTGCGGGAACCGGTCTAGAAGATTCTGCCGCCGCTGCGAATGGCAGTCTTGCCGTCGCCAAAAACGTCCCAGGCGAAACCCGCGCGGGGCGCCGGCTGATCGGCGGTGTCTTGAGCACGCGCGCGTTGTAAATTTGCATCCCCTGATGGGGCGTTTCAGCCGCGGTCGAAAAGGTGCGGCGGCGTTCCCCTCAGGCTGCTGCTGAAAGCAGCCAGAGGCACAGAAGCATCCCAGCGAATGCGACGAAGACGCCGCCTGGCACGCGGAAAGTCGCCACGGCCGCTCTCTCGCGACGCCGCAGAACTACCAGGGCGCCGCAAGTGGCAAAGTAGGTCACCAGACGGGCGATCGTGCTCAGTGTGAGCAGATGGATGAACGTGCCGGTCAGAGTGAGGATAAGCATGACTGACGTCGTCGTGAGCACGGCCGCCGCGGGCGTGCGGAAGCGAGGATGAATGGATGCCAGTTTTGCCGGCAGCTCATTTCGATCCGCCATAGCGAACAGCACCCTGGATGCCGCCAGAATCAAAACGTTCAGATTCCCGGCGAGCGAAATTACGATCCCGCCCGTGATCATCGCGGCGCCCCACGTTCCAAGGAAAGTTGCTGCCGCATCGGCCAGCGGTCTCTGCGACCCGCCGAGTCCCGGCAGCGTTCCGATGCACACGACCTGGATAAGGATGTAAAACGTCACGACGACAGCCATGCCCATCAATAGTGCGGGCGGCAGGTCCCGTCCTGGGTTCCGAATTTCCCCGGATGGGATCACAGCCATCTCGAAGCCGGTAAAGGCATAGACAAGCAGCAAAACGGATTGCGCAAACGCATGGTAGGTGGGCGCAACAGCGAAAGAGAACCGGCCCGGCTGCATGAAGAAGAGACCTGCTATGACAAACACGCCTAACGGCAGCAATTTGCCGACCGCCAGGACGTTACTGGCATTGGCGGCGCCGCGGACTCCGCGCACATTCACTGTCGCCAGCGCCGTCACAACGCCGGCTACGATAATCGCGCGCGGCAGACCGGATGCCGCCGCCGGGAAGAAGAAACCGAGATAGGCCGGCAGTAAGCTGCAGTTGGCAGCCAGGGAAGTGACGCGGGCGATCCACACCAGACATCCAACTACGAAGCCAGTCAACGGACCGTAAGCCTCGCGCGCGAACAGATAAGGACCTCCGGTTCCCGAAAACCGGCTGGCCACTTCCGCGAAACTGAGGACGATCACGGAAACGCACAGCGCGCATGCCGCGAAGCAGACCAGGCTGTAATCCGCGGTGAGGGCAAACACGCGCGAAGGGAGCCCGAAGATTCCCGCACCCACTACGCCATTGAGAACCACGGCCACCAGGTCCCAACGTCGCAAGGACCGGACCAAACCTGGGTTGGAGGCTGCCGCCATCGGACGTAACACGAAAGGTACCACAGTCATCACCTACCGGGAGATGGTGATGCGAACGAAGACGCGAAAACGGATTTATAGGTCGGCGAGTGTGTATAACTGATCTGGAGTTCAGCAACTAACTGCACTACTTGTATCTAACTGCACGACTCGTATCTAACTGCACTACTCGTATCGCAGCGCCTGTGTCGGCGCAATCCGGGATGCTCTTCGCGCAGGCAAATAGGCCGCCAGCATGGTCACCAGAAATAGCAACGGCACGACTGTCACATAAGCCACAATGTCCACGCCGCCGGCATTGAACAGCATGGAATTCATGAGCCGCTCGACGGCGAAACCCATCGCCAGCCCGATCGCCGCGCCTATCCCGACCAGCACAAGGCCCTTGCCCATCACCAGCCGCAGTACGTCCGGGCTTGCCGCGCCAAGGGCGATGCGTATGCCGATCTCGCGGGTTCTGCGGCTTACGTTGTACGCAACCAGTCCGTACAGACCTGCAACGGCCAGCAGCAGGCCCACCACGCCCATGGCGCCCACCAGGTCTACCGCAACTCCCGGCCCTTTCACGGCCCGGTTCAGGTAGAAGTCCGCGTAAGTCCTGGTCTCGAGCATCGGCAGGTTCGAGTCCAGGGTCCGCACAACGTCCTTCACGGACTTGACCAATGCTAGCGGATCGCCGCTCGACCGCAACATCAAGACCATGCGCGCTACAGGATGCTGGGCCAGCGGCAGATACACGAAATCCATCGGCGTCTCGAAGGTCAATTGATACTTGATGGTCTGGGCGACGCCTACAATTTCAATCGGCGCGCCGGCGCGGCTATCGAGGCGGATATATTTGCCCACCGCATCTGCAGCCGGCCAATAGTGTTTCGCGAACTGCTCATTCACGACCGCGACGCGCGGCGCATCCGTGGCATCCGACGCCAGGAAGCCGCGGCCGCGCAGAATCGGAATCCCCATCGTCTCGAAGTACCCTTCATCGACGGTGTCCATGGTCGAGTGGAAGTTCTCGCGATCGCGCGGCATCTGAAAACCATCCGGCACGAAGGCGACGTCGTCAAAGTTGTCCTCTCCGAGCGGAATATTCTGGGTAAGGGCTTCGCTCTGAACTCCGGGCGCCACACGCACGCGTTCGGCCAGAAGCTTATAGAACTGCTGCGTCTGCGCGGCGTTGTACTGCACCAGGCGCGGATCGAAGCTGGTCATCAGCAAATGCTCTTTCGTGAATCCGGTTCCATCCATCAGGGCGTGTTGGAAACCCCGGACCATCAGGAAGGACGCCGTCAGCAGCATCAGGGATGTGGAAACCTGCGCCACCACCAGCACGTTCCGGCCCCACAGGCGCTTGCGTCCGGGCACATCCACGTCGGCCGACTTGAGTCCGTTCACCAGGTCCACGCGCGTGCTCTGCAGCGCCGGCGCCAAGCCGCAAAGCAGGGCGCTCAAGGCGGACAACGCGAGGCTTGCGAGCAGTATGCGCGTGTCCATCCGGAACGGGAGCGAGACTGGCAAGTCGGTCATCATTACAATATTTTGTTTACTGTGGAACCATTCGACGACGCCGTACCCGATGGCGACTCCAGCCAATCCACCCAGGGACGCCAGAATCAGGCTTTCGGTCAACAGCAGCCGGATGAGCCGGAAACGCCCGGCGCCCAGCGCCAACCGTACGGCGATTTCGCGCGTTCGCGTGCGGGCGCGGCTCAGAAGAAGTCCCGCAACGTTGGTGCAAGCCACCAGCAGGACGGCCAGCGCAAGCACCACAAAGATCACGCCGAATTTCCAATTGGCGTCGCCAGCCTGAGTCCGCATTTCGAACTGGGTGCGTACCGCCGCGCCGCGGCTGCGATTGAGCTTTGGATACTCGCCCTCGAAGTTTTTCGCGAGCACCGCGAGTTCATTCTGCGCCTGCCGCAGAGTCGCGCCCGGTTTCAAGCGCGCCATTACATTCAACTCGCGATCGTCCCGATCCTCGAAAAACTTCTTCTGCGGATCGGTCGAAAAAAAACGCGCCATCGCCAGGGGCATGTAGAAATCGGGATGCCCGAATATCTGCATACCTGGGAAGGTTTCCGGAGCCACGCCAATCACGGTGAAGTCCGCGCCGTTCAGGCGAACAGTCTTGCCCAGCACGGAAGGGTCGCTCGCGAATTCGTGCTTCCAGAAATCCGGCCCCAGCACCACCACGGCGTCGCGACCGGATGCCCGATCTTCGTCCTCGCGAAAACCGCGCCCGAGCCGCGGCTCCACGCCCAGCACGCGGAAGTAGTTAGCGGAAACCATCATTCCGCCCCTGACCCGCGGCGTGGCTCCGGGTTCGGCGCTGAAGCCGACAGCCTCCATATCCGCGTTGGCGATCACGCCGTCATAGCTTTTCGTTTTGCCGCGGATGTCCAGGTATTCGCGATAGGAGAAACCGTCGAAGCTGCTGTCGTGAGTGGTGCTCACCAGAGTGACTACGCCGCTCGGATGCGGCACCGGGTAAGGCCTGAAGATCAGCGCATCGACCATGCTGAAAGTCCCCGAGGTCATCCCGATACCCAGGGCGAGCGTGATCACAACGAACGCGGTAAGCCCGGAGGTGCGGCGCAGGCTCCGGATCGCATACTGCGCATCGTCGAGGAAATCCGTCAACCAATGAATGCGCCGCATGTCTCGCATCTCCTCTTTCCGCTGGGCCAGTCCGTCCATCGCGCGCAAGGCCGCGTAGCGCGCCTCTCTTGGAGAAAACCCATGGGCGATGCCTTCCTCGATTTTGTGCTCCAGATGGAACTGCAGCTCCTCATCGAGCTCTTGTTCCACGCGCGTGCGGCGCAGGATGGACCTGAGCCGTAAGCGCGCCGTGAACCACCAATGCTCTATCCGCATAATTCTTCCTAAGCCTCCGAGATCTGGATGACGTGGGAGATAGCGGACGATAGCCGCCGCCAGTTCGCCGCTTCCGATTCGAGTTGTTTCCTGCCCAGGCGGGTGAGTGAATAAAACTTCGCGCGCCGGTTATTTTCGGTTTGCTTCCACTCGGCCGCAATCCAGCCTTCCTGCTCCAACTTGTGCAACGCAGGGTAGAGGGATCCTTCGCTGACCTGCAGCACGTCCCCGGAGATCGATTTCAGGCGGAGACTGATAGCCCACCCGTGCAAGGGCTCCAGGGCAAGAATTTTCAAGAGGAGCAGATCGAGGGTGCCTTGGACGAGGTCGTTCGGTTTACTCATATCGGTTTCCGAGATGAGTATAGCAAATGCTTCTCTCGGTAAGCAAGGGGGAGCCTCTGAAATCTTCCCGCCTGACAGGACCCTCGCCGCGGGGCGCCTAGGGTGTTTGTAACCATGGTGACAAAGTATCGCCACAGAGTTCGGCTGGCGCAACCAGTCGCACGCAAACGCCTAGGCCCTGAATCCCTGGCTCCTGGCCAGCGAATGTTGTGCGGCTGGCGCTGCCGGAAGCACCACTTACTTAAGCGCGATTCGCACTCCGTCGGCATCCGCCGGCGCCGTGACTCCCCAGCGTCCATCCACTTGAGTTACTGCGGAGTCTCTCCCATTCACCGAAGCGCTAGTCTGTTTTGGAATCCAACTTACTACCTCCACGCGGTATTCATGCCACCATGGCTTCCATTGCCCTTCCTGCTTTGCGATCTCTACATTGAGTGACCCATCCGCCGCGGTGGAGCAAGTAAAGTGAATGCGCGCGAACTGACCCTGGCGAAAGTCGAAGCTGTGACCATCGTCGGTGTAGACTTCGCCCGCGCAAGCCTCGCTGGGCGCGTTCAGGCCAGCCGCCGGAGGGAACACTCGCAGCGTCAGGGGGCCGTCGGGAGTCTCGGCAGTACTCTGCGTAAGTGGCGCAATAGGTAGAATGCTTCCGGCGCGCACGTAGACCGGTAACTGCTCCAGCTTCGGCGTTACCATCAGCGGCTTCTGCGCAATCACCTTATCGCGCTGCTCCAGATCCATCGTGTCAGTGAGCTGGCTGCGAGTCACTTGCTCGCCGGTCCAATAGTCATACCAGGCGCCGGGGGGTAAGTGGATCGTGTAAGGAGCGACTTCCTCGGGCGAAGGGTTCGGCGCCACCAGGATGCGGCTGCCGAAGAGAAACTCACTCCCACCCGTAGTCAGGTCGAAGGGACTGCCATCGCCGGTCGCATGCGGGAACTCCAGAAATAGCGGCCTGTCGATGGGCAGGCCGTCGCGCGAAGTCTCTTCCGCGACTGTGTACAGGTATGGCATAAGCCGGTAACGCTCTTCGATGAAGCGGCGCCGGATGGCCTCCTGCTCCGGTCCATCCACCCATACCTCGTGCATGCGCGTTCCCTTGGCGGAATGGTCGCGATCAATCGGTTGAAACGCCGCGATCTCGATCCACTTAGTCAGCAGTTCGGGCGGCGGCGAGCCGGCGAATCCGCCCACATCGGCGCCCGACAGCGAGAATCCACTAAGACCCAGATTGACGAGCTGAGGCGTCGTCATGCGCAGGTGATTCCAGGTGGAGCTGTTATCGCCGGTCCATGTGGCGCCGTAGCGCTGGCCGCCCGCGTAGCTTGCGCGCGTCATCACAAAGGGCCGTTCATTGGGCCGCAGCGCAAGCTCGCCCTCATAGGTGCCGCGAGCGTTCTGCATGCCGAAAATATTGTGGATTTCAAGGTGCGAGGCGGTGCGCTTGCGGAAGCCGGGTTCGTCGATGCGATGCTGCACGTTGTCCGGCATAGTCTTGCCAGGGCCGTCGAAGACCGCGGGCTCGTTCATGTCGTTCCAGAAGCCTGCAACGCCCATGCCGGCGAAGCCCTTGTAGAGCGACCCCCACCACTGCCGCGTGCGCGCCTGTGTGAAATCCGGGAATACCGCAGCCCCCGGCCACACCGTGCCCACATAGGTTGAACCGTCCGGGTTCTTGACGAAGTGGTCGCCGGCAACGCCTGAATCATACGGCGCGTACCCGGCATTCGGCTGCCTGGCGATATGCAGATCGGTGATCACCACCAGCTTGAAATTCTCACGCGCTAAATCCCGCACCAGGCCGCTGAAATCCGGAAACGCCTTCTCGTCCACCGTGAACGGCCAGTTATTGTGCTGGAAGTCGATATCGAGCCAGAGCACGTCTGCTGGGATGCGGTCTTTGCGCAAGCGCCCGGCGATTTCGCGTAGCTGCGACTCTGGAAAATACGAGTAGCGCGATTGCTGGAAACCCAGCGCCCACAGCGGCGGCAGCGGCGACGGCCCGGTCAGCCACGCCCAGTCCGTCACTACCTGCTTCGGCTCCGGACCGTACATCAGGTAATAGTCCACCGGCCCGTTCAGCGCCCCGAAGGTGTAGCGCGTGGCATCCGCGCGGCCGAAGTCGAAGTCTGTCCGCCACGTATTATCCAGGAACACGCCCAGCGCGCGTCCGTGGTTCACGTTCAGGAAAAATGGAATGCTCTTGTAGATGGGGTCGCTCGATTCCTGCCACCCGAAGGCGTCCGTGTTCCACATCGTAAACGCCTGGCCGCCGCGATCAAGCGGCCCCGGCTTGTCTCCCAGCCCGAAAAAGTGGTCGCCGGGAGTGAGCTGCTTAACGATGCTGAACCGGTTGCTATCCCACTGCACCGGCGCGGCGTCCTTTTGCAGCACGCTGCCCTGCAGGTCGGTGACAGTCAGACCGAGACGGTCGTCCACGCTCACGCGAAGCGCTTTCGTGCTGAATCCATGCGCCTCGCCAGTCACCGGTACAGTGCTGGTGCGGGCCGCGGGCAACACCGCCCACGAAGTATCCTCCGGCACGGCCTCGCCCTTCCACATGCGTACGCGCAGAATGTTATCGCGCAGCGCCGTTACTTGCAGCGTAACTCCGTTCGCCGTGACGGTCACTCCGTCGCGGGCTGGCGTGGCCTGCTGGGGAAATGCGCTCGCGGCGGCAAGGATGAGCGCCGGGAAAGCGATGGCCCTATGGAAGGTAAGTGATCGCTTTGGCACGATGCTCCTTGACTCTCCTAAACGCGATTCGTTACGCTAACTATCGATTCTACAATGCGATTGGGAGGGGCCCCTGGATGGCTCAAATTGACGTTCCATTAGTGCGCGCGGGCTTCGGCCAGACCTCGCGCACAGGCAATTGGTGGGTGACGCCGCTGGCCGTGTTTCTAGGCTTTTCCACCTTCATCGTTTACTCTACCTGGGCCGCGATGCAGGGCAATCATTACGAATTTGGCCCCTACCTTTCGCCCTTCTACTCGCCGCTTATTTTCGGCGATTCGCCGCATGCCTTGCTGAGCGCCCGGCCCTCTTGGATACCGGTCTGGGTGAGCGCCGCCATGCTCATTCTCTGGGCGCCCGGCGGATTCCGCTTCACCTGCTACTACTACCGCGGCGCCTACTATAAGGCCTTCTGGGCCGATCCGCCTTCGTGCACCGTGGGCGAGCCGCGCAAGAAATATCTGGGCGAGCGCTCGTTCCCGCTGATCGTGCAGAACATCCATCGCTATTTTCTCTACCTGGCCGTGATCTTCATCGTGCTGCTGGCGCATGACGTGTGGAAGGCGCTCTGGTTTGACGGCCATTTCGGCATTGGCGTGGGCACGGTGGTGCTCGCGGTAAACGTCGTGCTTCTGAGCTGCTATACGTTCGGCTGCCATTCCATGCGCCACTTGATCGGCGGCGTTCGCGACCGTCTCACGGGGACTCCGGTTCGCAAGCGCGCCTACGATTGCGTCAGCTGCCTCAATCGCCGACACATGCTATTCGCGTGGTGCAGTCTGTTTTCGGTCGGATTCTCCGACTTGTACATCCGCATGTGCTCGATGGGCATATGGTCCGATTGGAGAATCCTCTAGTGGCCGAATACCAGACGCATGAACACGACGTATTGATTATCGGAGCGGGCGGCGCGGGGCTCAGGGCAGCCGTGGAGGCATCCGCGGGCGGAGCCAAAACCGCCGTCATCACCAAGTCGCTGCTCGGCAAAGCCCACACCGTAATGGCGGAGGGCGGCGTGGCGGCGGCGCTATCCAATGTGGATGAGCGCGATAACTGGAAAGTGCATTTCTCAGACACTATGCGCGGCGGCCAGTATCTCAACAACTGGCGCATGGCTGAGCTGCACGCCAAGGAAGCGCCCGACCGCGTCCGCGAGCTGGAAGCCTGGGGCGCGCTCTTCGACCGCACCGCCGATGGGCGCATCCTGCAGCGCAATTTCGGCGGCCACCGCTATCCGCGCCTGGCGCACGTGGGCGACCGCACCGGCCTTGAAATGATCCGCACCTTGCAGGACCATGGCATCCATCTCGGGCTCGACGTTTTCATGGAGCACACCGTGCTCACGCTGCTCAAGGACGATGGCCGCATCGCCGGCGCTTTCGGGTATGACCGCGAACGCGGCCGCTTCCACCTGTTCCGCGCCAAGGCCGTGGTGCTGGCCACCGGCGGCATCGGGCGCGCCTACAAGATCACCAGCAACAGTTGGGAATACACGGCCGATGGGCAGGCGCTCGCCTATAACGCCGGCGCCGCGCTGATGGATATGGAATTCGTGCAGTTCCACCCCACCGGCATGATCTGGCCGCCCAGCGTGCGCGGCATTCTGGTCACCGAGGGGGTGCGCGGCGAAGGCGGCGTGCTGCGCAACAAGGACGGCAAGCGCTTCATGTTCGACGATATTCCGCCGCTCTACAAGAATCAGACGGCCGACAACGAGGAAGAAGGATGGCTCTACACGCAGGGCGATAGAAACTCGCGCCGTCCGCCGGAATTGCTGACGCGCGACCACGTGGCGCGCTGCATCCGCCGCGAAGTGAAGGAAGGCCGCGGCAGCCCGCACGGCGGCGTGTTCCTCGATATCGCGTGGATCAAGGAAAAGATCCCCAACGCCGCCGAGCATATCAAGAAGAAGCTGCCCAGCATGTACCACCAGTTCAAGCAACTTGCGGATATCGATATCACCCAGGTCCCGATGGAGGTCGGCCCGACCACGCATTACATGATGGGCGGCATCCACGTGGATGGCGATACGCAGATGTCGAGCGTGCCCGGCCTGTTCGCCGCCGGCGAATGCGCCGCGGGGCTGCACGGCGCCAACCGGTTGGGCGGCAACTCGCTGTCCGATCTGCTGGTGTTCGGCAAGCGCGCGGGCGAGTATGCCGCGCTGTTTGCGAAAGCCAATACGCTGGGCGCGGTGAACCGGGAAGCAGTCGCCGCGGCCGAGAGGCGCGCGCTCGAGCCGTTTGCGCGCGAGGGCCCCGAAAATCCCTATGCCGTGCAATACACGTTGCAGGATACGATGCAGGAATTAGTCGGCATCGTTAGGCAAGAGGGCGAAATGCAGCAAGCTATGCAGCAGATCGAGCAGTTGAAACAGCGCGCCGAACGCGCCGTTGTCGCCGGGCATCGCGAATACAACAACGGCTGGCATACGTCCATCGATCTGCACAACCTGCTGACCATTTCGGAGATCATCACGCTCTCCGCACTGGAGCGCAAGGAAAGCCGCGGCGGGCATTTCCGCGACGACTATCCGGCCAAGGACGAGAACTACGCCACGTTTAATATCGTCGCGCGGAAGAGTGCGTCAGGCGGCGTGGAAATCACGCGCGAGCCGCTCCGTCCCATGCCCGAAGAGCTGAAGCGCATAGTTGAGGAGAATAAATAAATGGCGCAGGCGACGTTTCGCATCTGGCGCGGGGAACAAGGCCAGGGAGAGTTCCGCGACTATTCCACCGAGGCCGACGCCGGCATGGTGGTGCTCGATGCCGTGCACCGCATACAGGCCGAGCAAGCCGGCGACATGGCGGTCCGCTGGAACTGCAAGGCTGGCAAGTGCGGTTCGTGCTCCGCCGAGATCAACGGCATGCCCAAGCTGATGTGCATGACGCGGCTGAACACTCTGCCGCTCGATAAGCCCGTGACCATCGAGCCGATGAAAGCCTTTCCACATGTTCGCGACCTGGTGACGGATGTGAGCTGGAACTTCCGCGTCAAAAAGGGCATCGCGAAATTCCAGCCGCGCAAGCCCGACGCCGCCGACGGCACATGGCGGATGGCGCAGGAGGATTCCGACCGCGTCCAGGAATTCCGCAAGTGCATCGAGTGCTTCCTGTGCCAGGACGTATGCCACGTGCTGCGCGACCATCACATGCACGACGAGTTCATCGGTCCGCGCTTCCTGGTGTACACGGCCGCGCTCGAAATGCACCCGCTCGACGTGGCCGACCGGGTCCCGGCATTGCGCCAGCAGCACGGCATTGGCCTGTGCAACATCACCAAGTGCTGCACCAAGGTCTGCCCCGAGAGCATCACCATCACCGACAACGCGATTATTCCCCTGAAGGAGCGGGTAGTGGATAGGTTCTTCGACCCGCTATCGAAACTCTTCCGCATGTTTGGAGGAAACTGAGACGTGGCCCGTGGCCCATGGTGCGTGGCGCGCGCACTCCTGCGTGCAGCGTTCACACTCGTGTGAACGCGTCTTTTGCCGGCGGAAACCGCGCTGCCTAATCCGTTACCATAAAGTCGATGCTCCGCGAGGAAATCCAAGCGTTCCACGAAGCTTTAGCGCGGTTCAATGAATGGGAGAAAACTCATCCTCCCAGGGACCGCGCCACAGGCGAAATCGTCGCGGACCTGGGAACCATCCTCGATTGGATTCCCATTGAGACCCGCCTCGCCGATCCCGACCCGCAAAAGCTTGGCGTGGGCAATATGATCGTGGTGCTACGGCACTTGAGCCGGGCCAATGAGTGACATCGAGGTCGCCGTAAGGCCGCGAAAAAGTATATGAAGCAATTCGGTCGATTCTTGCTCGGGTCATTGACACTGGGCGCACTAGCGGTTTCTATGCGATGGACGATATTGCCTTTGACGCCGAGCACGTCGGATTATTTCGTTGTGAGCTTGGCGCTCGGCGCGCTCTGGAGCTTGCTCGCGATCATCGCGCTGCTGAGACTTGGGAAGCGCGGCCTGTGGATGCTGGCCGGAGCGCCACTGGTGTTTTGGTGGCCGATGGCATTGATCTTGTTCTTTTTGGGTGGGGCATGTGGGACCGGCTCCGACTGCATATAAACGCCAGGCTTTAATTCCGCTAAGATCGAATTTGTAGACCGAGGTCATCATGCAATTCGATCTGAAGCGCATCTCGCCGGAAAGCATCGCCGAGGCGCTATCAAAGGTAGAGCGTTACCGGCTGTTGAATGAGCCCAACCTGGCCGAGAGCATCTGCCTGGATATTCTCTCGATAGCGCCCGACAACGAGCAGGCCCTGATTGCCCTGCTTCTGGCGCGCACAGACCAATTCGGCGCTGGCGCCACGCCGGCTAGCGCGCGCGAACTGCTGGGGCGCATGCCGAGTCGTTACGACCGCGCCTACTACGGCGGCATCGTGTGGGAGCGCGAGGCGCACGCGCACCTGCGGCAAGGGCGTCCCAGTAGCGCTGCGGCGGCGTATCACGCGTTGCGCAAGGCAATGGAGCTATACGAAGAGGCGGAGGCCATCCGGCCATCCGGCAACGACGATGCGATTCTGCGTTGGAACACCTGCGCGCGCATCATTATGAAGAACTCCGCCGTACGCCCGCTGCCGTTCGAAGAAATGCAACCGATTATGAACGAGTAGTTTGGTGGGGCATGCTTTAGCTTGCCAGCCGCCGGTGGGCAACCTAGAGTACGCTACGATACGCAGTATGGCGGAGCGATTCCGATGAGCAAAGGGCGTGAGATTTCGTGCTACGACTACGTCAATCATCCGTATGAGCAAGTCCGCGACGCGCTGAGCAAAGACGCGCTGGCGGTGTTCCAGTCGGCCACCAAGGCCGCTGCGTCCCGCGCGCGGTCAGTTGCTTCCGAGCTGCGCGTCGACATAGGCGGAATAGGGGTCGAAGCCGATATCGTCATCTCCGTAACGAAGATCGAGGAGCAGGCATCCGAAGCCATGGCGGGCCCCGTAACGCGGTTGCAGCTGGAATGGCAGGCGGCGAAAATGCCGAGCCTGTTCCCATTCATGAAGGCGGAACTCTCCGTTTATCCATTGACTCGCACCGAAACGCAGTTGGATTTCGCCGGTCTTTACGAACCGCCGCTGGGCACAGTGGGAAAAGCCGTGAACGCGATCGTCGGACACCGCATCGCCGAGGTTTCGGTTCACCGCTTCGTCAGCGACGTGGCCGGATATTTGAGGCAGACCCTGGCTTAGATAACTTACCCGCCGTTCACCAGCCCCAGCTCGCCCGGATAAAATCCCAATTCATCCGACCAATCACGTCGAGCTTGATCCCTTTCGGACAAACCGCTTCGCACTCGCCTATGTTGGCGCAGCTTCCGAATGTCTCCTCTTTCGCCTGCGCCACCATCGCCAACACCCGCGACCCGCGCTCCGGCTGACCCTGCGGCAGCGTCCCCAAGTGGGCGATCTTCGCGCCCATGAATAGCGACGCCGAAGCGTTCGGACACATGGCCACGCAAGCGCCGCAGCCGATACAGGCAGCCGCATCCATGGCGCGGTCGGCATCGTGTTTCGGAATCAGAATCGCATTGCCGTCGGGCGCACTGCCGGTGGAAACGGAGATGAATCCACCCGCGGCAATCAGCCGGTCGAACGCCGTCCGGTCCACGATCAGATCTTTGATCACCGGGAACGCGCGGGCGCGCCACGGTTCCAGGTATAGCTCGTCGCCGTCCTTAAAATGGCGCATGTGAAGCTGGCACAGCGTCGTGCCGCGCGCCGGGCCGTGCGCCACGCCATTCACCATGCAGCCGCACATGCCGCAGATGCCCTCGCGGCAATCGCTGTCAAAGGCTACCGGGTCTTCGTTGCGCGCAATCAGGTCCTCGTTCAGGATATCCAGCATCTCAAGGAACGACATGTGCTCGTTGACATTCGGAACTTCGTAGCGCACCATGCGGCCCTTGTCGCTCGAGTTGCGCTGCCGCCAGATATGCAGAACGATGCGCATTACTTGTAGCTCCGCTGCGCCGGATGCACGTATTCGAAATCGAGCGGCTCCTTGTGCAGCTGGGGGTGAACGCCCACGCCGCGGAATCCCCATGCCGCGGCGTAGGAATAATTCGCGTCGTCGCGCGCCGCTTCACCGTCCGCGGTCTGATACTCCTCGCGGAAATGGCCGCCGCACGATTCATTGCGCTCCAGCGCATCCGTGCAAATCAGCTCCGCCAATTCGAGGAAATCGGCCACGCGCCCGGCCTTTTCCAGCGACTGGTTCAGCTGCTCGCCGTCGCCGACAACTCTGAGATCGCGCCAGAACTGTTCCCGCAACTCCGGAATTCTCGCCAGCGCGTGCTTCAGACCCGCGGCGGTGCGCGACATGCCGCAGTAGTCCCACATCAGCTTGCCCAACTCGCGATGATAGGAATCCACCGAGCGCGTTCCGTGAATATCCAGCAGCCTCTTGGTGAGCGCGGCCACTTGCTGTTCGGCCTCGCGAACCGCCGGATGCGACGCGTCGACTTTTTCCGGTTTCGCCGCGGCAATGTAATCGTTGATGGTATTCGGCAGAACGAAATAGCCGTCCGCCAGTCCCTGCATGAGCGCGCTCGCGCCCAGCCGGTTGGCGCCGTGATCCGAGAAATTCGCTTCGCCGATCGCATACAGGCCCGGGATGGTCGTCATCAGGTTATAATCCACCCACAGCCCGCCCATAGTGTAGTGGATCGCGGGGAAGATGCGCATCGGGGTCTGATATGGGTCTTCGCCGGTGATGCGCTCATACATTTCGAACAGGTTGCCGTAGCGGTCGGCGATGGTTTCCCGCCCAAGCCGCTCGATGGCGTCGCGGAAATCCAGATACACCGCTAATCCCGTTGCGCCCACGCCGCGGCCTTCGTCGCACACCAGCTTGGCGTTGCGCGAAGCCACGTCGCGCGGCACCAGGTTGCCGAAGCTGGGATAGCGGCGCTCCAGGTAGTAATCGCGCTCCGTCTCCGGAATCTGGTTGGGCGGCCGCGTGTCGCCCTTCTTCAAGGGCACCCATACCCGTCCATCGTTGCGCAGCGATTCGCTCATCAGTGTCAGCTTCGATTGATACTCGCCCGAGACCGGAATGCACGTGGGATGGATTTGCGTGAAGCACGGGTTCGCAAACAGCGCGCCGCGCTTGTACGCGCGCCAGATCGCCGTCGCGTTCGAACCTTTGGCATTCGTGGAAAGGTAATAGACGTTGCCGTAGCCGCCGGTGGCCAGCACCACCGCGTCCGCGATGTGCGATTCCACTTTACCCGTGATTAAATTGCGCGTGACGATGCCGCGCGCGCTCCCGTCGATCACAATCAGATCGAGCATCTCCGTGCGCGGATACATGGCGACGCGCCCTTGCCCGATTTGCCACTCCAGCGCCTGATACGCCCCCAACAGCAATTGCTGCCCCGTCTGCCCGCGCGCATAGAACGTGCGCGAAACCTGCGCGCCGCCGAAGCTGCGGTTATCCAGGTACCCGGAGTACTCGCGCGCGAACGGCACGCCTTGCGCCACGCACTGGTCGATGATGTTGACGCTGATCTGCGCCAGCCGGTAGACGTTCGATTCGCGCGAGCGGAAATCGCCGCCCTTCACCGTGTCGTAGAACAGCCGGTAAATGCTGTCTCCGTCGTTGTGATAGTTCTTGGCGGCGTTGATTCCGCCCTGCGCCGCGATGCTGTGCGCGCGCCGCGGCGAATCCTGAAAGCAAAAACTCTTAATGTTATAGCCAAGCTCGGCAAGCGTCGCCGCCGCCGATCCGCCGGCCAGGCCCGTGCCCACCACGATAATCGTATGCTTGCGCTTGTTGGCGGGGTTGACCAGTTTCAGCGAGAACCGGCCGCGGTCCCAGCGCGTCTCAATCGGTCCGCTGGGGCACTTCGAATCGAGTTCCATGGTTCATTCAGTCATGATTCACTAAGTCAGTGCCTAGTACGTCACCAGCCCCGCCATCACCGCGACAGGCACGGAAACGAACCCCAGACAAACCAGAATCGCGAACGCAGCCGCGCCATTTTTGATGGCCTGCGAACGGCGCGGGCTGACCCAGCCGAGCGATTGCAGCATGCTCCACAGCCCGTGATACAGGTGGATGCACAACAACGCCACGGCGAGAATGTAGAACAGCGACACCGCGGGATTCTGAAAAGCGCTCACCACGTTGTAGCGCACATCCGGTTGGTTCGCGCCCACTTCGCGCAACGGCATCACCGCGCCCACGGTGAGGTGCAGCACGTGAAAAATCACAAATGCCGCGATGATTGGCCCGCTCCAAATCATGGTGCGAGCGGCGTAGGAAGAGGGCACGTTCTTCTTCTTGATGTATCCCTGCGGCCGCGCGTCGCTCTTCAGGTTCGTAAGCTGGAGGGCCGCAACAATGTGCAGCACCACCGCCGCGAGCAAAATCACGCGAATGGCCCACAGCGGAACAACGTTCGCAGGACTGTGTAGAAACGCCGCGTAATGGTTGATCTGATCGCGATCGGGCGCAAAAATCTGAAGGTTCCCTAACATGTGGCCCAGCACATATCCGAACAGGATGATGCCGGTGACCGCCATCAGAACTTTCTTGCCGATGGCTGCGTCGTAGAAACGAATTGTTGTAGAAGCGACAGTGGACAGTGGCGCGGAAGTCGGTGGTTTCAAAATTCCAGTATAGCCCCGTGCAGGCGCCCTGGCTCACCGCCTGGCTGTTAGCCTACTAACATGAACTCATCCCAACGATTCGCCGGCAAAGTCGTCCTGGTCACCGGCGCCGGCCACGGAATCGGCCGCGCCATCGCCGAGCGCTTCGGCGCCGAAGGGGCCCTGGTGGCCGTCAACGACCTGCACGAAGACCGCGCCCGCGAAGTGGCCGCGGCTATCCCCGAGGCAACCGGCATCGCCGCAGACGTCTCCAGCAAGGCGCAAGTCGACGCCATGTTCGACCAGTTGCTCGACCGCTTCGGAACCATCGACGTGCTGGTGAACAATGCCGGCGATATTTACGCCGCGCGCCACTTTCTGGAAGGCGACGAAGCCTGGTGGGACCACGTCCTGGGCGTCAACCTCAAGGGCGCGTTCCTCTGCTCGTTGCGGGCTGCGCACGTGATGGCCCGGAAGCGTTCCGGCGCCATCATTCACATGTCGAGCGGCGGGGCCACTCGCGCGCACCGCGGCAACGTGGCCTACGATGCGTCCAAGGGCGGCATCGAGGCTATGACCCGGGCCATGGCGCTCGATCTGGCGCCATACGGAATCCGCGTCAACGCCGTTGTGCCTGGCCTGATCCGCACTTACGACATTGACGACGCACTTGCCGCCGAGCGCGGGCAAGTGGTTCCGATGGGCCGCCTGGGCGACGCGGAAGACTTGGCCGGACCAACCGTATTTCTGGCCACGGAAGATGCCCGCTACATCACCGGCGCGTGTCTGGTGGTGGATGGCGGAGTGCTGGTGCAGCAGCGCTCCACGCCGCTCGATACTTTTCCCGTGAGCCGCTTCCCCGAGTTGTAGTGCTTTGTGGGGCAGCCAATCATGGCTGCAGCCGGCTTTCATCTGCCATCGACCGGCCGGGAGGCCGGTGCCACATTACCTGTTGAGCGCCTCGCCGGTCTGTGCGGCCGCCGTTTTCGAAAGCACCGGCACTTTGGTGTCCGGCTGAAGCGGCGGCTGGCGCGTGTGCCAATCGGTAGCCTGCTGATAGGCATAGGCCAGCGCGAGCACATTCGTCTCGGCTAGGTTCGGTCCACTGATTTGCAGGCCGATCGGCAGCCCGGCTTTCGAAAAGCCGCACGGCAGCGTGATCGTGGGCAATCCGTAATCGTCCAGAGATCGCGTATTTCCCGGTTTCGGATTGCGCGGTCGAGCGTTGGCGGCCCGCCCCAGTTCCTCTTCAATGGTCCAGGGCAACTCGCGAATCGTAGGCGTAATCAGAAAGTCGACGTTTTGTTTCTGGAACACTTCATCGTCCACGCTGCGCCGTACCAAGCGCAGGTTGCGCCATTCGCGGATGTAATCCACCGCGCGCGCGCTGCCGCCGCCCCCACCGCCGCCTCCCGCGCCACCGGCTCCGCCGCCCGTGGTCTCTCCGCCGACAAAACCGCTGCCCAATGCTTCGCGATAGACGGTCCCCTCGCTGCCCGCGCCGGTATCGAGAATCGAGGGCATCTCCACTTCTTGCGACCCCTTGGTCAGCTTGCTCAGCAGCGCGATCGCGTCTTCCATGGCGTGCGCCACTTCGTCCTCCAGGCCGTCGTAGAACATCGGCGGAATGCCAATCCGGAACTGCGTCACCGGCGCGCCGATACCAGCGGAATAATCCGGCACGGGGTAGTCGATGCTTTGCAAGTCGAGGCGATCGTAACCGGCGATGACCTGTAACACCATCGCCGTATCTTCCACGGTCCGCGCGATCGGCCCGCAGTGATCGAGCGACCAGGTCAACGGCACAATTCCGCGGATGCTGACCCGTCCATAGGTGGGCTTGAAACCCACCACGCCGCACATAGCGGACGGAGTGCGGATGGAGCCCCCGGTATCGGTCCCCAGCGCGGCATAGCAGTTCTGCATGGCAACCGCGGCCGCCGAGCCGCCGGAAGAGCCGCCCGCGATCAGCTCCAGGTTCCACGGATTGCGCACCGGCCCGTAATAACTCACGGCCGAGGTGGCGCCCGAGGCGAAAACGTGCATATTGCACTTACCGATTACGATAGCGCCCGCGGCCTTGAGCCGCCGCGTCACTTCGGCGTCCTCGGCCGGAATGTTGCCCGACAGAGTCTTGCTGCCCGCGGTGGTGCGCACGCCGGCGGTTTCGATATTGTCTTTCAGGCCGATGGGAATTCCGTGCAGCGGGCCGCGCAATTGGCCGGCCGCCTGTTCCTTTTCGAGCGCCCTGGCCTGCGCCAACGCGCCGTCGCGGATCACCGTGATCCAGGCGTCGATCTTCGGGTTATAAGTCTTGATGCGGTCGAGACAGGCTTCGGTGAGCTCTACCGGAGAGACCTTCTTAGACCGGATGCGCTCGGAGGCCTGCTTCAGCGTCAACGACGTTAGGTCGCTCGAGTTATCCGCCAGCGCAAACCGCGTGGCTGCGGCGGCGCCGAAACCTACGGCGAGAAACGCGCGCCGGGATGAGGTAGGCATGAATTGTTTTACCGCGCTCCCCGGCGGCATGTCAAATCGGCGGATCGGGGTACCGGAGAACTACCGGGCGGTTTCCAGCGCCTCGGCAATTTCGAGGAGCTTCGTGACCGTATTCCAATTTCTGCCCGTTCCCCAAGTCTTCAGCGCTTTCTCAATGCGCGGCCACGACATTTTGGGACGCCCCATACCGTTAGGAAAATAGATGTAGACCTCCCGGCCGTCGATCCGCAACTCTTCGGGGAAGGTCTTGATCGCAAGAGCGTTGCCGCGCGCTTCGGCGTCCGGTTCGGTGGAAAGGAATGTGAGCAGGAGCTTGCCGGGGTCGATATTCTGCCGGCCGGCGTAGGGATTTTTCGCGATGGCGTCGCGTAGCTCGGACGGCGTGCGAAGGGCCGCGCCAGGGCGAAAGCCGAAACCGCGCTCGATTCCGTCTTCAATGCGTCTGGCCAGCGGAACGAGGTTGCGTTCCTTAGTTCTGAAAACCACGTTGCCGCTTTGCACGTAGGTTTGTACGTCGAGCAAGCCAAGGGATTCGTAGAGGGCCCGGAGCGCTTCCATCTTGATCCGGTTGTGCCCGCCGACGTTGACGCCGCGGAGCATAGAGATTACTACGGGCATGAGAAGTTCCAAGGATAGCGTGTTTGTGGGGCGGCCAATCCTGGCTACAGCCGGTTTTCAGCCGGCTACGAGGTGGTGCGCGCGCCGCCAGACTTCGGCCGGGGCACAATGCGTGACGGCGGTCCAGTGGCCGGGCTACTCCCGGTAAGCTTCGCGGCGATAACGAACGCGGACAACCTAAATCGTCTCCGCGCCGGTTTTGCGAAAGATTACCCGCCAGTCGCCGTTCCGGAGGCGATAATGTGGCGGATCGAAACCCTATAACTATTTGACATTGCCGGCTTCGGTTTCGAGGAAGCGGGCCAAGGCTTTGAGCAGCCGCAATGCCGTGTCGCGGTCGATGGCACGGATGTCGGCGCGGGCTTCATCGGAAAAGATAACCCGCGTAGCCATTCCTAAGCCGGGTCTTCTGGGCCTGGCGTCCGGGCCATTTCCCGAAAGTCGTCCATCGTCAGACCAAAATCGGCCAGGACCTCTTCCATGGGCGCCCCGCCTCCTCGTTCGAGCGAGGCGACACCCGCCTGAATAGCGGCCTTGTCTTCGGGGGTGACCGGTTCATCGTCAATGGGAGCCAGCGCCAGCTTGCGGTCGAGCGGCGAGAGCATGGCTTCAAGGAGGCCGCATACGACCGTGAGCTGATCGCCAGGCAAGCGGTCGATATAGGCGTGGACGTGTTGACGTTGTTCACCTAGGTCGCCGGTACGGTCGAGAGTCATGGATTTTCCTTCCCGTGTTGCCGGCTAAGGGCCGCCAATCTCCATGTTAGCCGGATTGACGTCTGTGTGCGCCATAGCCGCGCCACTTACTCCAGCATCAGCTCGCAGCTCCGGTCCATCACCGCCCTCACTTCCGCTGTGGGCCCATTATAGTTATTCACATAGGCGTTGATACGGCCAAGTGAGAGGCGAGCCCGTTTCCAATAAGCCCAAGTGCTGTATCGGAAACTGGCCACCCGGCGACCCCGTGCGACGCCGTAAATGGACGGGTTTTGTCGCCCTCTCGGAGAAGTACGCGGTGGCATGGCTGGGAGTATTGACGACCGTACCGAAGCTACGCCAGATGCGACCGTCCGGGGATTCTGCGCGGCACGGGCAAGAAGCCCCATTTAACCTCAAGCAAGCGGCGGCCGAACAACCCAGCGGCGGCCCGAGTCCGAATTCTGGCCTGGGGCTCTTATTTCAACGCCTATGGGTGTACGATCCCGGCTGCCCCGCGTACCACGAAACTAGTATAAGTTTCGATAAAACATATCCATAATGCTTTGTTTGTGATGCGGGCATCACTCACACGAGGAGGCGGAGGACCAACATCGAAAAGAGGCATTGGCCGCCGATAAACGCCGATGAACGCCGATAAGAATTATGATTTATTTACCGGCGTTTATCTGCGTTCATCCGCGGCCCAAAACACCTTCTATGTGGGCTGGCAACCAACTTCGGACGCTCGTCCCGCCTGGCGGACAAGAAGGCAATACTGAACTTCGGCGTCCAATTAATTAGATACGTTTTAATGAAACGCAACACTAGAGCGCGACAGGTACGGGCGTGAAGCCTTGTCGAGCGACCAGATGCCCGTGGCGATCATCCGGCCGCGCCAAGGACCGGGCCGATCCATTGATGAATCCATCGCGCTGGCGAAAGCCTACGAAGAGAAGCTTGGCTTCGCGCCAGTTCCCGACGCAAACTTCGCCAAGGATGTGCAAGCCGCCATCGACGCACACCGCGAGCCTCTGAGTCCTCCCTCGTGGGATTAGTACTCGACTCCAGCGTGCCGATTGACGCGGAGCGGAAGGCGCGACCTGTCAGCCAGCTTCTGACTGCCATACGCGCGAGCGCCGGCGTCACCGACATTCCGCTCTCAGCCGTGAGCGTGATCGAACTCGAACATGGACTCTGGCGCGCTAACGCGTGTAGAACCGTTCACGAAAGAGATGGGACAGCTTGCAGCGAAGGTGGATGCGGAAGCGAGGAAACAGGGGCTGCCGATCTCTTTCGCGGACCTGCAAATCGGCGCAACCGCCTTGCATTTCGGCTACGCCATCGGCACCTTAAACGTTCGCCACTTCAAAATGATTCCGGGGCTTATGGTTCGATCGTTCTGAGGGGCGCAAAGACGATGACTTGGCCCTTCACTCCAGCTTCAATTCGAGCCGTCAAGCCCATTTCCTTAATTGGCGCCCGCTCGCCGAGCGCTAAGAGCGGCTCGGGACTGCGCAGGCCATGGGCCCGCGCCACTTACTCCAGCAACAACTCGCAGATCCGGTCCATCACCGCGCGTACCTCCGCCGTGGGCCCGTTATAATTATTCGCCAGGATCGAAAACGCGATCCAATCGCCGCGGCGGCGCTGGGCGTATCCGGAGAGCGCGCTGACGTGCGCGAGCGACCCCGTCTTCGCGTGAATGCGTCCCGCAATCGATGGGCCGCCGAATCGCGCATTCAGCGTGCCGTCCTGGCCGCCGACAGGCAAGATCGAAAGGAAGTTATCGCGCGCCGGCGATGCGTACATGTAGCCGAGCAGCTTGACCACGGTCGCCGGGCTCACCAGGTTGAGGCGCGCCAGGCCCGAGCCGTCATTGATGCTATAGCCGCCGGGATCGACGCCCGCCTCGGTGAGGAACGCCTTCAACTCGTCGAGTCCCGCTTCCACGCTGCCCATATTGCGGCGGGCGCGGCCCACGGCGCGCAGATCGAGCTCCGCGTGCAGGTTCTGGCTGACTTTAGCAGTGATGCGCAGGTCTTCGAGAAGCGGCGCGGACGTGCGCGCGGCCAACTCGATGCCAGGTTCGGCATCCTGCCCGATACTGGCAACAGGCGGCGCGGGCGTGCCCTGTTTCAGATCGGCCACTTCGTTGGGGTAGAGATGGTGGGCAATAGCGGTACCCGTCACTGTAATGCCGCGCTCCTCCAGCGCCTGTCGAAAGGCGATGGCGGCGTAGAGAGCGGGGTCGTCAATGCCGAGCGTGAGATCCTCGCCGCGGCCGCTCAGAGGGATGGCGCCCCAGAGCTTAAGCGTCATACTGCCGGCGGCGCGCGAATAGTGAATGCGGCGATCCACATGTTGATCGCCGACCGAGGCCAGGGTGCGGATCCGGTTGTCGACGCTGTAGTATTCCGCGGCGGGGTTGAGCTCGATCGCGGCCGGGTCGCCATCCTGCGCGCCGGGACGGACGCTCAGGGTAAAAGCATTGTCGTTGACGGTGAGGGCTGACACGGGCGCGCCGTAATCGTAGGTGGGGTCGTCGATGGACCAGCCGTTGCCGAAGGGTTCCCAAACATACCACGAGTCGTCGCCCACAATGTCGCCGTCGATGCGGTGGATGCCGCGGGCAGCCACTTGATCGGCCAGGCTGGCGATAGCGATTAGCGGGTCGCCGATGCTTGTCCCCATACGGTAGGGGATGGCGCGCGCGGAAAGGTTGGGGTCGCCGCCGCCCACCAGGCGGACATCCGCCGCGATGCGGCCATCGGCATCGGGCGCGGCGCCGGCCAGTACGCGTGTTTGAAAGGTAAAATCGGGGCCCAGCCGGGTGAGGGCAAGCGACGTGCTAAAGAGCTTGGTATTCGAAGCGGGGACGAAGAAGCGATTGGCGTTGAGCTGGTAGAGCGTCTTGCCCGTCGCAAGCTCGGTCACCTGAATTCCCCAAAAGGCCGTGCGGGTCACGGGCGATTGCGCGAAGAGCCGCTCGATGCGCTCGGAAAGCGGTTGGGCGCTATTGGATAACGGCGCGCCGCCGGCAATCAGCAACAGAAAAAGAGCGCGCTTCATCGTCCGGTGATTTTCGACTCCAACCAGATCAACAATAGCAGAGCGATCACGGTGATGGTTCCGATCAGCGGAATACCGATCACCACGCCCACGCCGAGGCCGCTGGCGGCATAACCGAGCGTGGCGGGCGCGAGCAGGCCGCCCACCAGCGCGAAGGAGAAAATACCGTTGAAGAAGCCGGGGTGATAATAAGGAAAACGTCGGCCGATGGCTTCGGCTACCAGCGGATAAATGCTGGCATATCCGGCCCCGATGAAAAACACGCCCGTGGCGGCGCCGAACCAGTTATTGGTCCAGAAGAGCACCAGGCAGCCGAACATGGCTGCGATGCCGCTTCCGAAGAGCAGAAACGCGTGGCGGATTTGCGGCAGAACGGCAACGGCGCCCACGCGTCCGGTCAACAGAAAGAGCCAGTAAAGCGCCAGCAGCATCAGCGCGGCGCTGGGGCTCAGGCCGACGCGGCGAATCAGGAAGAGCGGCAGCCATCCGGCGATGGACCACTCGTTGCCGAATTGGATAAACAGCAGCATCGCGAAAAGCACCGCGCCGGGGCTATGGAAATCGCCCAGAGCCTGCATCAGGTTACGTTGGGCCCCAGCGGGCGCAGCAGTGTAGGAGATTTTGGCGTAAATGCAGGCGAATATCGCGGGCGCAATGGCCATAAGCCCCAAAATGGCGGGCACGGTGTAGGCGTAAAAGGTTCCGGCCACCAGCAGGGTTGCGGCGAGGCACCCTAAACCGTACCAGATGCCGCCCCGGCCTACGGTGCCGGCGGCATCGGCTTGATACCGGCCGGAAATCGCCTGGAAGAGCGCCATGTTGAGTAGTCCGGCGCCCGCGCCAAGCGCAAACAGTCCCAGGACGCGCCACCATTCCGAGGCCGGCGGGGATACCATCCCGAGGAATGTCAGGGACACGCAGGAAAGCGCGCAGGCGAAGACCATCAGGAAGGTCAGACCGCGGCGAGCCATAATGCGGCGCGAGACGACGGCGGCGAACACGATGCCGATCGCGAGACTGAGGAAGTAGTTGCCAACGGCGATGAATTGGGGCGGGTCGCGATGGTAGCCCCAGGCAGGCAGGATGGCGCCCAGCAGCGCGAGCTCGAACCCCGAAAGCAGAAACCCGGCGAGGGCTTTGCCGCTACCGGGCTGACGGATCGGTGCGGCGCTTGAGGGCGCGGAACTCACAGAGGTTGATTGTACCGTGCGCTTGCAGGCGTCCGGAATAGCCCCTACGATTTCTGGAAAACCAGACCGGAATCTACGGAAATCGGTAGCGTGCCGACACGGGCCCGATTGCTTTCAACAAGTTGGCTATGGCACGCCGGTTGCATTCGGCAGCATGGGTCTAGAGGCTTTTCCGCTTTGGTGAGTTGCCTCGTCTGGGCTAGCCGCCGCCCCGCTCCGGTCACCATCCCCGGAGCGGGTTTTTTTATCTCCGCGGCATGCTTGATATACGACCTCACTCCTGATATACAATCTCAAGCGACGCCTATCTCAGGAGGGTACGATGATGTCTTTGGGAACGCGCGCAATTGCGGAGTTTATCGGAACGTTTTGGCTGGTCTTTGGAGGCTGCGGGGCCGCGGTGCTGGCTGCCGGCTTTCCCAATACCGGCATCGGTTTTCTGGGCGTAGCCTGCGCCTTTGGGCTGACAGTTTTGACCATGGCTTATGCCATCGGCCACATATCCGGCTGCCATCTGAACCCTGCCGTATCGGTGGGCCTGCTGGTGGGCGGGCGCTTCCCGGCGTCCGACCTGGCGGCTTATGTGGCAGCGCAACTGGCTGGCGCTATCGCAGCCGCCGGAGCGCTCTATGTGATCGCGAGCGGCAAACCTGGATTCGATCTGGCCGCGGGCTTTGCCTCGAACGGTTATGCCGAGCACTCCCCAGGCGGTTATTCGCTGACGGCCTGCCTGGTGGCGGAGGTGGTCCTGACGTTCATGTTTCTGATCATCATTCTGGGCGCCACCGATCACCGCGCGCCGCAAGGCTTCGCGCCCATCGCCATCGGCCTCGGCCTGACGCTGGTCCACCTGATCGGCATTCCGGTGACGAATCTCTCGGTCAACCCGGCGCGCAGCACGGGCCCGGCGCTTTTCGTAGGTGGTTGGGCAGTGGCGCAACTGTGGCTGTTCTGGGTTGCGCCAATAGCAGGGGCGGCGATTGCTGGAATCGTGTATCCTGCGTTTGCCGGACAACCGCGAAAGGCTGACGCCGTAACGAAGGCGGAATCCGCCAGGGCGTAGTAGTGGGGCGGGCCCATGGCCTGCCACGAAAGCCGAACGCTGATAGCGGCTCGAATACTCGAACACGGCAGGCCACGGGCCCGCCCAACCTCGATCTGCTAGACTGGTGCTTCCAAAGCACATCATGGGAATCTATGGCCGCTGGATGGACCGCTGGGAGCGGAAACTGGCCACGCGCGACACCAATCGCGTAGTGCGGCCTTTCGAGTGGGGCACGGATTGGTTAAACTCCATCGGCCATCCTTCCATTCCAGCCGAAGTGAACGGCGACGGCCCGTACCACCTGTCGCGGTTCGCGGAGCAGGCGCTGGCGGAATCGGAGCGCTTCTATACTTACGCACCGGTGCGCGACTACCAGTTACAGGAATCGCGGCTGACCTTTACCAGCCCGGTGCGGTCGGGCGATTCGAAGAACGATACGGTCCACGCGCTCTGGTTTCCGGCGGAAAAGGGGCCCAAGCGCGCGCTGGTGGTGTTGCCGCAATGGAACTCCGGTCCGGATGGGCACGTGGGCCTGGCGAAGCTGCTGAACCGGTTCGGCGTCAGCGCGCTGCGCATGACCATGGCGTATCACGCCGAGCGCATGCCGGCGGAGCTGCAACGCGCCGATCATCATGTTTCGAGTAACATCGGGCGAACCATTCACGCGTCCCGGCAATCGATTATCGATGTGCGGGCGTGTCTCGACTGGCTGAACCAGCAGGGCTATGAGCGCGTTGGAATTCTGGGCACCAGCCTGGGCTCTTGCGTGGCCTTCATCGCCGCGGCCCACGATGCGCGGGTGAAAGTGGGAATCTTCAATCACGTTTCGATGTACTTTTCCGACGTGGTCTGGACCGGCCTTTCGACGCAGCACGTGCGCAAGGGATTCGGCGCAGAGGTGACGCAGGACGATCTGCGGCGTTACTGGGCCCCCATCAGCCCGGCAAGTTACCTGGAGCGGATGCAGGGCCGCAATCTGCAGAGTCTGTTGATTTGGGCCCGCCACGATTCGAGCTTCCTGCCGGTGTATTCGAAACAGGTGCTGGCGACTTTCGAGCGATTGCAGTTGCCGCACCAGGTGTTCACACTGCCGTGCGGGCATTACACCACCGGCCAGTTTCCGTTCAATTTGATGGATGGGCTAGCGATGTGCCGCTTCGCCGCCAAGTGGCTGTAAGCAGCAAAATCCCCCACTTTGCTTTGAGGCGTGCTAAACTAATGTATGACCAGTCAGACCAGTTCTATTGTGGAGGAAAAGCTAATGCCTAACGCCGCCAACAAAATGTCTCGTCACGATGCCGGAGAAGAATTGGATTGGGCCGGGGCGAAGATTCCGGGTAGTTCTGCGCAAGATTGGCAAATCCAGACAGCCAAGGCCCGATTTAGCGAGGTGTTTCGGCGCGCTCGCACCGACGGACCTCAACGCATTACCAGGCAGGGAAAGGAGGGCGTGGTGATGATTTCCGATGAACAATACGAGCGGCTGATGGTCAAATCGCGCCAGCCCAAGAGCATTGTCCAGTTTTTCCGCGAATCGCCGCTCGCCGGTCTCGATCTCGATCTGGAACGTGACAAGGACACGGGCCGCGACATCGAGCTATGAGCGGATTCCTGCTCGATACCAATGTTATTTCCGAACTGAGGAATAAGAATCCGGAGCCGCGGGTTATGGAATGGATGGAAGCGGCGGATGAGGGGTTACTCCATCTTAGCGTGCTGACTCTGGGAGAGATTCGGAAAGGCGCGGCGCTGCTTCTTCAGGACAAACGGAGGACCCAACTGGAAACGTGGCTGGAGATCGATCTGCAAGCCCGGTTCGCCGGAAGAATAGTGCCGATTGATTCGGCGATTGCCGATCGCTGGGGTTTGATCGCTGCCGAGGCAAAGCGGAAGGGAATAACCTTGCCAGTCATCGACGGCTTGCTGGCGGCAACGGCCCTTCACCGCAACCTGACGATTGTCTCGCGCAATGTCAAAGATTTTGTCAACACGCGGGTGCCGGTTCTAAATCCCTGGGAAGCGTAACCCGCTGAACCCGTAAACCCCCGTACGGCGCCGGCCGGAGGTTCGACCCGGCCGACGTCACCGCGACTATTGAGCTGCCTGCTACTTGCAAGCGCCCGTGCCGACAGAGCTTGGAATCTTGCTGCGAAACTCCTCGATTTGCGCTGCCTTCCAGGGACTCTCAGAGGAAATACGCGCGAGAATCGGGTCGAGGAAACGGCCGTAGCGCTCGATCACCGGCCAATCGTTGCGGGCAAAGGCCTCCTCTACCGTCCGCTTGGTTTCCGCAGTAATCAGCTCGATGCGCCCCACGAAAACGCGCGCGGTTTGTGCTGGCGCAGGGTCGACTTGCAGCGGCAGCATGGCGTCAATCGCGGCAGCGGGGACAATGTAGATCAAGCGCGAGCCCTCCTCAAACCACGAATCCCGCCAGGTCTCGACCATCGCTTGAGCCTCCTTGGGAAACAGACCCTGCGCCACCAGCGCGGTTTCCAGATCGTGGCGCAATTGTGAAAAAGAGCCGTCGAGCGAAGGCCTGTCGAGAGTAACCACGCTCTGTATGGCGCCTGCACTCTGGACAGCGCCGGCGTTGCGATAGCCCAGGCGCCCTCCGCGATTCTCGAACAGGATCGCGGTGGGAACGGAGTCGGACCCGCGGTTCTCAACCACCACTCTTCCATCCCCGGAAAGACGCGCGGAGAGAGGAACCGGGATGCGCCCCACGCCGCGATAGAACAGGAACTTTTCGTGCTGGTCGCCGGCCGTAATCGGAGCGGCGTCCGTTCCGCGGGCTGCGTAGTAGCGGCTCGGACGCTTCTCATCGGGAAAATCCGCCGTGGAACCCGGCTGGATTTGGATGTCGTTCCAGCCAATCGCGCCCATCAGATTGCGCAGCGTTGTGTCGATTCCATTCAGCGACGGGCTCAGTCTCACCAGCGTCGGCCCAAGCCCATTCGGCTCCGGGCTTATCAGGCTTTTCGTCTGATAAACATCTCCTTCGGAATACATGCCCGATTTCAAGGTTGCGCCCATCCGGTCCATCAGGCTCTTGGATTCATAGATCGCGTTGTCGCCATTCGGATACCATTCAGTGATCACGCCGTGCGGAAACAGGACCTTGACGCGGGCCGTCACCTCGCGGGGACTGTAGAAGTACATCACCGGCGTCTCCATGCGAACCGTGCCCCCAAGGCGGAATTTGAAACAGCGATACCCCTGGTCTTTGACGAAGCCGGGGAGGTCGTCCTTGCCGCCCAGCACATCCCAATCGATGGCGGAGCCATCCTCGCCCGCGACGGAGGTGAACGTTCCCCACTCATGGACCGTCAGGTCGCCGGGGTGCGGCAGCGTATCGTCCGCAATCAGCGCCAGAGCCGCAGCGCCCAACACCACCAGACTCGCCGCGGATTTCATTTGTTCTCTCCTTGCGCCAGCGCTTTCAATGCCGCGTCGATTTCCGAATCCGTAGCCGGCCGCGGGAAGAATTTCGAGGATTCCCTGACAAATCCCTTCGCCCCAATGGGAATTACCGCGCCGGCGTTTGCGCCAGCGCACGCGCCCTTGAGGCTCACCACCCAATCACCTTCAGCGGGCCAGGCCTGAAACACCGCGTACACGCCGGGCTTGGATGCCACAGCCGTCACCTTGAGCGCTACCGACCGCCGCGCTCCCTTCACAAGCCCTTCGGCGGTAGCCCCAATCTGTGATTTCGCGGGCTCTGCGCAGCCCTCCGTGCGAAACACAAATGCCGCGCTCTTCATCTGAAAATCCTGGGACGCCACCGGGCTGCCAATGGTGAATTTGAATTCCTGACCGAGCGCGAACGCTGCAAAAACGCAGACTGCAATACAAAGTCGCAACATCGAAAACTCCTTTCGGGACCGTTAGACGGGCGGCCCGAGGTTTTCTTCCCGGCTCACCACGTCCAGGCCAACTCGTCTTTCCAGCGCCGTAGCGTTTCCGGGTCCAGCTTGAGCGCCTGCTCGCGCGAAACTCCCTGCGGAACGGGCGTCAGGGAGGCGATGCGGTCGTAAACACGCGCCCGGTCTTCATTCTGCACCCGCGAGAGCAGGTGCCACAGCGTCAGTGTATCGCGCACGCGCGCCTCGGCAAGGACAACGTCCAGCGCGCCGTACGCGGCTTTGTCGAAACCAAAACCGGCTCTTTCAAAACTGAATGCATCGAGGGCCTGCTTCAAACTCTCCGGCGCATCGTCGAAATACGGAATACCCGGCCCAACGCTCGGGTGCAATCGGCAACTCGCGCCTGCCGGAACCAGCGACTCGAGGTCCTTCCACCCCGTGCCCTTCCATTGAAACGAGACCCACCCCTTGGTTACCCGCAGCAGACCGGAACCGTCTTTATCGGCGTCCAGCGTGTATTCGCAGCCCAGGTCCACCGCGGTGCCGGACGCAGTGTCCACGAAGAACAGCCTTGGCGGCGCGGAGATTTTCGCCCGGATCTCACCTCGTGCGAGGGCCAGCCGGTGTTCGCCTGGCCGCGCCGTAACCACGCGCAGCCGCGTGTTTGGCTCCACCTCCACCGACCCGATTTCACCTACCTTGACCGTGGCTCTCGACCCCGAGTCTGTCTCGATCCATTCGCCGGCTCCAATCCGTCCCTCACCGCGGATGGCCTTCTGGTTTACAACCGGCGCGCCGTCGATCCGTACCACGTCCCACCGCGTACCCGCATGGCGTGCCAAGGTCCAATACGCAGCGCCGGCTACGGCCAAAACAAAAGTTGCGGCGAATGCCCACCGCCATGGGTTGGATTCGAATGGCCGAGATTCGAGACGCCAAGCAGCTGAGCGCTTAGGGCGTCGATGTTCTTGCAGCGCCGACTCGATTGACGTCCATATCGCATCGGGAGGCTCGACCGGCGGAAGGTGATCGAGCATTTCCATTCCGAATCCGATTTGCTCGCGTTCCGCCCGGCACTCGGCGCACTGCGCCTCATGCCGCTCGACCTGTCCGGCCTTCTGAGGGCTGAGTTCGCCATCGATATGAGCCGCGAGCTGACGCCAAACATGCCTCGTAAACATCGCTATCCCTTGGTCTCCGTCAAACCTTTGAGCCGCTCTGCCAGGATGCTGTGCCCGCGGCTCAGCCTCGACGCCACCGTTCCCATGGAACAGTGAAGCGCCTTCGCCATTTCCCGATACGAAAGATCTTCGAAGTACCGCAGCAGGACGGCGATCCGGAACTTCGGCGGGAGGGCCGCCACGGCTACCCGCACCGAGTTCGCCATCTGCGTTCGGACGTAATCCTGCTCCTGCGAGCCAGGCCCTGCGACCGATTCCAGGCGGGAGCGGTCCGAGCCCGCCGCCTCCGATTTGCGCTGTCTGGCCGCGTCCATGCAGGCGTTGACCACCAGGCGGTATAGCCAGGTCGAGAACAGAGCGTCGCCGCGAAATTGCCCGATATTGGTCATCAACTTCAGAAAGACCTGCTGGGTCACATCGCTGGCCGCGGCTTGGTCGCCATGGAAAAAATAGAGAGCAATGGAATACACACGGGCCTTGTAGAAGTCGTAGAGCGCACGAAAAGCGTCCCGGTCGCCCGACCGGCAAGCTGCGACAATCTCCGCGCCGATCTGGCGATCGCTCAGATCAACCACCGGCGATTCAGACGGAACGTCGAAGTTTTTTCTTCCATTTTCCAGGCCTGAGCTGACTCCTCAACGCGGAGCCGCGGAGGGGCGGAGGCAGCGCGGAGATCACCAGACGGAAGCTTTTTGTCCGATGGGGAGAGCGCTCATCCCAGGAAGACCGAACTCCGCGTTGCCTCCGCCCCTCCGCGGCCCAGCGTCGAACGCCAATCCTCCCTGACGACGGATTTCGAAAGCAAGTTGACAAAATCGAAACTCCGTGGCAATTTGAAGGTATTACTGAAAAAGGAGGTGGTCCAGTACAATGGATAGTTGCAAAAAACCGCGCGAGGTGGCCGACTGCTGAAGTCGAGCCTCTAACGTAGCCGACTCCCGTTCAGTAGCGGGGTCAAGTTCCTGTGGACCGGCTGCCTCACGCGCAACCTTTAGCCCTCAGGCTTCATCCAATGGCTACCGGCCCCCGCGGACCGAAAGCGGTTCGCGGGGGATCGTGTTTGCTATACTGAAATTCTCGAAAGGATCCCCCCGAAATATCATGAAGGAAGGAATTCACCCCGCCTACAACGAGATTAGCGTCATTTGCGCCTGCGGCCACAAGTTCGCCACGCGGTCGACGCACAAAGGCGATATTCGCGTGGAAATTTGCTCGTCCTGCCACCCGTTCTTCACGGGCAAGCAAAAGCTGATCGATACGGCCGGCCGCGTAGACAAGTTTGAGAGGAAGTATAAGGCTGTGCGTGGCGATAAAGATAAGAGAGCGCAACCGGTAAGTTAAGGCAGCGGCGGGCGGCGGCCTTCATTGTGCTGCCCCTGCCCCTGCTGTTGCTGATGTTTTTTGTGGTCGGCAGCCCGATCAGCGAGCCACTTGTCGTAGAGAGGCTGCTGCTCAGGGGTCAGGATCGCTTTCATCTTCAGGACCGCAGCTTCGTGAATCTGATCCCGCCGCTGGTCGAACTCTTGCCGATCCTGGTCGATCTTCGCTTCATATTGCTTGTGCACAGGCGTAAACTGGTCGCCCTGCCAGTCATAAATTTTCTTAACTTCCTCTAGCTGTTGGTCGTTCAGCTTCACCGCGTCCTTGAGGTGCGCCATCACGACCTTGCGGAAATCCTCCGGGCTCATTTTTTTCTTGGAGGGAGGCTGGACCGAGCTTGCCACCGTCTTTACGACATAAAGACGGTAACCCACGGCCCCCATGGCAACGCCGCTGGCGAATACCAGCAAGACGGAGAGGAACGCCGAAACCTTGGATTTAGGCATTGCTACACGCTCATCTGCCGGATTCGTTCAATTCCAGTTGCGCGGGGCTTAGCAAATCCGGCGCCACGATCGGATGAGCTTCGGCGAGAACATCGACGTAAGTCTGGCTGGGCACGGCAGGGGCGTGGGGCGCATACATGTACACGCTCAACGCCACCGTCAGCGCCACTGCCGCCGCCGCGAAGGCGTTAGCTATGCGCCGGAATGAAAACGTGAATGTCTGCCGCGATTCGATCTTCTGCCATAACGTGGGCATGAAGTTCGCGCTGGGCTCCGGAGTGGGGCACGCAGCGAACGCCCGAAACAGGGCGTCCAGCTTTTCATCGTTACTGCCACGCATCGGAATCATTTTGTTCGACCCTTCACCGGCCTTAGCCGGCATCTTCCTTCTTTTCGGCCGCGCCGAAGGCCTTCAGAACCCGCTGCCGGGCCCGAAATAATCTCACCTTAAGAGCATTCTCGTTGACTTTATAAATCTTTTCAAGCTCTTTCAGCGAAAGCCCTTCGACTTCCTTCATTATGAGCAATATCCGATCAGCATCGGAAACCGCGCCCAACAAAGCGTCCACCGATTCCCGGATCGTCTTCTGATACCGCTCATCCTGCTCCGCTTTTCCACCCGCCACCGCGTCGGCCATGGTGACCTGCTGCTCGGACAGGTCGGACATGCGGAACTCCTGGCGACGCTTCTGCTTACGCAAGTAATCGTAAGCCGCGTTCTTCGTCAGCGTGTAGAGCCAAGGCTCAAAAACCTCCGCCGACCGGAGCTGGTCGAGAGAATAATACATCCGCACAAAAACTTCCTGCGCAACGTCCTCGACATCTTCCGTCCGGGCAATCAAATGACTGATATGCCCCAAAATGCGCTTCCGGTACGCTACCACGATTTCGTTGAAGGCCACGCTGTCGCCGGACTGGGCGCGCTTAATGACCGCGAAATCGACTAACATCTACGCCGCCCCGCTATCGGGCCCGGCATCCGGACGCGTTTGTCGCTCCACATGAACAGGCGTAGCAGTACCCCAACAGGTTACAAGTCTTTGAGAGGAAAAGCGAAAGCGGGCGCTGGGCACGGGTACGGCGATTGCCGTAGCGATAGCCCGAAAGGGCCAGAGGCTGAGCCTCGCGGCCGCCGCCATGGAAACCATGAGTATTCGTTCATTATCACCCGAAGTGCTTGGAAGCGCACGTCTTTTACAACTCTTTACGAGACGGCGCCGCGCTACTTCTCTGCGATCGCAGTTTTGGGACCGCCTTCCGAGTGCGCCAAGAGGCGCCCCGTAGACGAAATGAGCCAAACCTCAGCGCGCTGGAATTCCACGTCCGTTTTGCGGTGGAAGCCGAAGGCGGCGCCGCCGTAACATTTAGGTATGACGCTGCTGGCTCCCACGCGCGACGAAATGGTCGACGCGTTTCTGAAATCCGATGGTTCGTACGACGGGCTGTTTTACACGGCGGTACGGACTACAGGCATCTTCTGCGTTCCGTCGTGCCGGGCGCGCAAGCCGCTGCCGCAAAACGTCGAGTTCTTCGAGACGGCGCGCGAGGCGCTGGTCTCCGGCTACCGGCCCTGCATGCGCTGCCGGCCCATGGAATCGAACAACGCGGCGCCGGACTGGCTGCGACCGCTGCTCGAAGCCATCGAGCAGGACCCGCAGCAGCGGTGGCGCGATGCCGAACTGCAGAACCTGGGTCTTGAGCCGACGCGCGTGCGCCGCCATTTCCAGTCGAAGTACGGAATGACGTTCCAGGCTTACATGCGGGCGCGGCGGCTGGCCGCGGCGTTCACGCAGATCCGCGCGGGCGCCGAACTCGACGACGTGGTGTTCGATTCCGGCTTCGAATCGCACAGCGGATTCCGCGACGCCTTCGAACGCGTCTTCGGCTGTCCTCCGGGGCAGGCGGAGAGCGCGGGATGCATCACCATTGCGTGCATCGAAACGCCCATCGGTCCAATGGTAGCGGGCGCGACGGAGACCGGCGTTTGCCTGCTCGAGTTCAGCGACCGGCGCATCCTCGAGACGCAACTCGCACGCGTGCGCAAGTGGTGCGGAGCGTGGGGCGGAGCGAAGCCGCTTGCACAGTGCGGTCCGGCGGCGGTTCCGGGCGAGAACAAGTATACGCGCGAATTGCGCGCGCAGGTGGATGCGTACTTCGCGGGCGAGCGCCGCGATTTCACGCTACCGCTCGAGACCAGGGGCACCCCTTTTCAGGAGAAGGTTTGGGCGGCGCTGCGAACTATTCCCTACGGCGAGACATGGTCCTACGCGGACCTGGCAAAACGGGTTGGCAACCCGGCGGCGGTGAGGGCTGTGGCGAAGGCGAATGGCGATAACCGCATCTCGATATTGATTCCGTGCCATCGCGTGATTGGCAGCGACGGCGAGTTGACCGGATACGGCGGCGGCCTGTGGCGGAAGCGGGCCTTGCTGGAGCGGGAAGGGGCGGTTAGTTTGGCGCGCGGTCTGTAACCCCCACATGCTAAACTACCTCTTCGCCCTTAAAGAATGCTTCTTGCCAGAGAGTTCGTCCACTACATCTCCAGACAACTGGTCAAGCGGCTCAGTCCGGCGTTCATCGAGACTCAAAGTCCGGATCTGGTGGCCGAAAAGATCTCGGATGTGATCTCCGAAGAGCTGGCAGTCGAAGACCGCCTGAACGACGAGGTGCGCGACCTGCTGAGCCAGTACAGCGAATACATGCGGCGCGAAAACGTCAGCTATCAGGAGATGTTTCGCCGCATCAAGAACACGCTGATCCAGCAGCGGAAGGTTGTCCGCGCGGCCGGACGCGATACCGGCGACGCCATGAAGCTTTCGCGCGACAAAGTGAGCGACATGTCTCACAAGCTGATCGAAATGCTGCGCAAGAACCGCGACCTGCGGTTGAAGAATAAGGACGCCAACGCGGTGCGCCTGGAGATTGTGCGCGTGATGACCGAAGTTCTCATGGTGGAGGACAAGGTGGATCGCGCCGCACGGCAAAAAATCCGCAGCCAGAAGCGCGACATTCCGGAGGGCAGCGAAGAGTGGGATCTGCTGCTCAGGCGCTACTACACGGAAGAGATGAAGAAGCTGGGCATCGACATCGAAGCCAGAGCCCGGCGCGATTAGGCAGGACAGGTGTTCTGGCCCGTCCTGCGGCGAGTGCATTGGAATAGACAGGCCGGGAGGCCTGTCCTACGTGCGGCGAGCGATTGGAACAGACAGGCCAGGAGGCCTGTCCTACGTGCGGCCACAAAAGTCTTGAGAGGTATTGCCTTAAGTTGACACATAACTATTAAGGTTGCCAATGAAGACCAATAAACGTGGGTTCGATGTGTTAACAGAGCGCGTGCTTAGCGCTGTCTTTGAGGTTTCCGGCACTCTTGGGGCCGGCTTCCTCGAAAAAGTCTACGAGCGCGCGCTACTCAGAGAACTCGGGCTGCGCGGCATCCGGGCATCCGCCCAAGCTTCATTCGCAGTAACCTACAAGGGCCGCGCGGTAGGAGAGTACTTCGCCTATATTCTGGTCGAGGACGCGCTGGTGGTCGAGTTGAAATGCGCGGAGCGCCTCGCCGACCAACATACCGCGCAATGTCTCAATCATCTGCGAGCCTCCGGCGCGACTCTCTGTCTGCTGGTCAATCTTCAGAGGTCCAAAGTCGAGTGGAAGCGCATCGTCCAGGGGCTTCAGGTTTGCGCTCCGCTGGAAGCGCCGGCTGTGGCGTAGATAGATAGATACGGGCTGTGGAGTAGAAACGGGAGAGAGGCAGCCTGGCTTGTCCGCTCTTATTTCCTGGACGCCAGGCCGACAGCGCTAATATAGCCGCCGCGGCTCAATCGGTTCCGTGAATTTCCAGTCCATACTCGCGCAACGTTTCGCCCGAGGGCAGTGCCACGCGCACGAAATACATGCCTCGCTTTTGCGGCGGTACAGTTACTGACGCCGGCGTCACGGGGTTAACGATTGTGCCCTGCCACACGCGATTTCCCGACTGATCCACCATCTCAATGCGATACGAAGGCGAAGCCGCGAGGCCGGTAAGATCGAGTTGCAGCGCCAATGGCCGCCGTGACGGGGCTTGAGCCTGCGTTTGCGGGCCGCGCATGGTCTGGAGGCTTACCGCAAAAGGCGCGGCAGCAGCGTGGCGGGGCAAGGGCAATGCGACTACCGCTATCGCAATTGCGGCCGCCGCGGCAAATGCGGGCATGAGTTGCGGCCAGCGCCAGCGCCACCGCGAGGGCTCCGGAGCATGCTGCTGGTATGGAAGATCGCGCGTAGCATCCTTCATAGCCGCCACGTACACATCCGCTTCCACCAACCGTCCACGACAGGTCTCGCAAATCAGGAGGTGCTCCTCCACGCGTGCGGACGCATCCTGCGACAGGGCGCGCATTGAGTAGCTTTCGAGGTCGGCTTCCCCGACATGCCGGTTTTTAGTCTGCAATCCCACTCCAATCATACTAGTTGGCGGGGTCCGAAAAACTCTCAAAAATAATCGTGTCATACCCGCGAGCTGGCGCGGTTTGCCAGGCGGCGCTTGCCCAGTTCCCCAAATCGCGCCTTGGCGCGCGACTTGATCAGGCGAAACTGCGTGTCGGTGAGACCCATCTTCTCGCAGATTTCCTCGGCCGATTCCTCATCCAGGTAGAAGCGGGTCAATACCTCCCGGTCGCGTTTGGGGATGCACTGGAGAACGCTCATCGCCAGACCGATATTCTCGCGGTCGATGGCTTGACGCTCGGGATTGGGGCGTTTATCGGACACCGATTCCTGGAAATCGACGTCCACGTAGTTGCGACGTAACTGCACGGCGCGATCGATGTGCGACGCTACCTGGCGGCGGACCACGGTGTGTACGTAGCCCATCAATCGCTCGGGTTCCCGCAGCTCGCCGTTGCAGATGGCTTGGGTGATGATCACGAAAACGTCGTGGACCTTGTCGTCCAGGTCCTGTGGGCCGAGCTGGCGGTACAACAGGAAGCGGATGCCGGTGGAAAACATCTTGTACAGCTCTTCCATGGCGGAGCCATCGCCGCGCCGGATACGCTCCACCAGGTCAGGCCAGTTCGAGGCGGCTTGAACGACGGGCGCCTGGGATGATGTCACCTGGGTTAGCGTCAGAGGTAAGGCTGTCAGAGGTAAAGCTATAGAGGAGGCCATCGTTTAATCCTTTCCCATCGCGAAATACGCGCCCCAATACTGAGGGCGGGCGCGCCAGCCGCCTGCGTGCAACATCTCCAGTTGCGCGGCGCGCAGCGCCTCGGCGGGGGGCAATCCACCGGGGCCCAGGTTGCGGTAAAGCGCCGCGAAAAGCGCGCCGCTATCGTCGGGAACCGCCCAACGGCTGCTGATCACGTTGCGGGCGCCTGCGGCGAGCCAGGCGCGGTTCAGCCCCAGCAAGCCGGTTCCGGGCAGCACCGCGCCCTCGGCAGAATTACAGCCGCTGAGCACGACCAATTGCGCTGCGGTGCGCCAACGCGCAATTTCGGCCGGGCGTAGAGTTTCGGCCACGCCGCTGGCGGTGAGGCTAAGTGCGATCATGCCTTGCGGTTCCCGCTCCGCCGACGGAACAAAGTGCGTGGCGAAATGCAGCACGTCCGGATGGCGGTTGAGCTGCGCCGCGACCTCGCTGCCCGACGCGCTGGCGCCTTCGAGAAGAATCCGGTCTCCCTTCCACGCACGTACGCAGGCTTCTAGCTCGGCCGCGCTGGCCACCAGTCTTGGCAGGGGCGGGAGCGCGGACGCCTGCAAATCGAAAATCGAGGCGCCGGCGCGCGCCGGTTTCGGCAGTCTGGGATCGGCCGCATTATAGATAGGATCGCCAATGCCCAGGAAGAGCGGCGTATTCGAGTGTATGACCGGCGCGCCATCCCGCGCCAGCCAGTAGGCCACGCCCGGGATAATCTCCACGCTGCGGCGTTCCACCATGAACCGAACCTTGGATTGCGAGGCGGACTGCGAGCTTTCGAGCGTGAGAACCGGCAGCGCCGCGAAGGGAACCTGGAAAAGGGCGTCGTCGAGCGCGAGCAGCCAGTGCGACTTGTTCTGAAACCGCGGCGCCAGCGAGCCGAAAAGCGCCTGGTATAAGACAGCGCCGGCAGTGGCGTCGCCGTCGCCGCCTTGGATCGACTGTAATGCGGCGTGTATTAGCGGATTGAGCGACTCGAGGGGCGGTAGCCGGTAGAGCGCAATGCCATCCCGGTCCACTGCCCACATCCAGGAGGACGATTTGTCGACGTGAAAACAAAGCACGGCGGTTTCGCGATCGAGCCTGGCGCGTGTGCGGCGGAGCAGATCTTCCACCGGCGGCGCGGGCGCGCTGGTGGAAGATGCTTCAATTTGCGATACTTCCGCGCGAATTTGGACCACGGCGGCTTCGGATTCGGCGGTGGGGCTGCGCACCGCCAGCACTTCGGCGCGCTGCATTCGAAGCAGAGCTGCCCAATAGGAAGGGGGAAGAGATTCCGCGGCGGCCTTTCGCCCCGCCACCAACGCCTGCAAGCTGCTGGCGCGATTCTCTGCGGAAGCTTCGAAGGTTTCGCGGATCAGCGCCGTATCGCCGGTTTGCAGGTAGAGCCGGTTGCCGGCGTCCATGAGCGCGGAATCGACGCGGTCGAGCCAGCTTTCGGCGCCCATGCGCAAGCCGTCTTCGGGGGGCGCGGACCAGCGCCACGCGCCCGCCAGACGGACAGCTACGCGCAAATCGGCGAGCGCCTCTTCGAGGCGTCCCTGAGCCAAACGCAGGCGGCCGCGATAATGATAGGCATACCAGGAAGGAATCGGGCCGTTCGGCTGCGCGGAGATCTCGATGGCGCGATCGAGCAACACCGAGGCGCCCTGCAGGTCGCCCTGCTCCAGGCGCAATTGGCCCAGATCGCGATAGGACGTGTCGAGCGGTAGATGGCGGAGCGTGCGGACGCGATAGGCTTCGAGCAGCGGGCCTTCGGCCTGGCTCAGCTCGCCGATCTCGAGGTACTCTTCGCCGAGGCGATTCCATCCGATGGCATAAAGCGCCCAATCGCCCGAGCTGGCCGCGGCTTCGATTCCGTGCCGAAATAAAATCACCGCTTCCGGCATGCGCTTCTGGCGGGCGCGCACGGTGGCGAACTGGAGCTCAATTTGGGGGTAGTGGTCGCGGCGGTCGGGTCCTGTCAATCGATCAAGCGTGCCTTGAATCCAACCGGCAGCCTGCTCGTAATCGCCCATTTCGGTGCAAAGGGACGTGAGATTCGCGTCGAGTATGGCCAGTTCGCTGGCGTCGCCGGCCGCATCGGCCTGGCGGCGCGCAGTCAGGAATGAAGTCAGCGCGGCCCCGTATTGGTGCATGGCTAGCTGAACGGCGCCCACATTGCCACGGCCGCGCGCCGACATTCCGGGATTGTGCGCCTGGGCGGCAAGGCTGGAGATACGGTCAAACTGGCTCACCGCTTCTGCATAGCGGCCGGCGCTATAGAGATTGGAGCCCTGGACGAGCCCGGCGTGCCAGAAGCCATTCGAAGATTCGTCGGTTAAGCGGGTCAGGGAAGCCGCCCTGAGCGTCGAGACGGCCCTGGAACCAGGGCCGGCGAACGGTATCGCGAGTAAGCAGAAAACCAAAAACCTGGCGGTTTGCAAAATCCACTCCGCTTCATCTCAAACTTAGAAAATCGAAACTGGTCATTCTTTGGGAATATTTCCCGAAAGAAATACCCCCAAAGAAATATTACCAGTATTTTATCCTAAATTGTTACCCTCTGATGAGGGTACTTGGTATGATACACGCTGTGGTAGCGTGGTTTATAAGCTAAGCGCGATCCACAAACAGGTCACGATGATAATAATCGGATCCGGCATCTTCCCCCTTTCCTGAGAAGGCCGCCACAGCCTTACGGACGACCTTCTCTATTTCAAATTATCGTGATAAGAATTCGTCTATTTGAATTTAATTAGCCAAATCGTTGAAACTAAATGCCATCTATTTTTTGAAGTCGCGTGATCCGCGATTTCTTATAGTGGAAAAAGACACGCGGAACGGGTGGGAACCGTGCGATCTCCGCCTTTTCGGCGGCGGTTCGACGATCTGCTTGGGATCAACACAGCGTCAATCCTGGGAACGATCTGGACCGATTCTCCGCACCCGCAAACGGGTTTGATGGGAACGTGGCAGAGGTTCTTCGCCCGGCACGGCGAATTCACCGCCCGCACCCCAAACCGGTCGCACGAAGCGCCTTCCCGGCCTACATTTTGGACAGGAAGTGGTCGATATGACCTCGCCAGGCGGAAAACGTCAAGACGCTTCCCGACGCGCAGACAGTTCCGCGTTGCATGGGGATCAAATCTCCGGCGTGATCTGGTTCGCGGGTCCGAGCGGGGTCGTCCAGACCATCGTCGGGGCTGCGCTCACGCAGCGGCGGGCGGGTCAGCGTGCGGGGCTCGATCCCGAGCGCCGTCTCGAGGACGAGCATCGGCGAGGTCGGCAGGAACGTCGCCGCTCACCGTCCGGCCCGGATTCTGCCGCTCTTCTTCATCTATTGCCGCTCCCGCGTCATGTGCTCGCGGAGGATTTCGTTGATCCGGCTCAGGCGCCCCTGGCCCTTAGATTTGAGCCAATCCAGAACCTCATTGTCGATCCGGAACGAGATCTGGGTCTTCAGAGGGCGATAGGATTTACCTAGTACCGCGTTGCCCCAATATTCGGGAGGCAATTGCGGCGCGTCCGGATCGCTGTCGAGCCGGCGATCTCGCTTCCCGTACGCGTTCCTCGTCTCCTCGCTGATCTTCAGCCGCCTCACGGAACTGGTCTTCGTAGATGCTTTCTTCATAGCCAACTGCCTTTCTCGCGGAGATCGGGTGGACGACTTCGGCGTCCGGCCTGCTGCGGTCAACGAACACAACGAGGAGCAGGACCAGCTTCCGCGCCATACCGATGATCTGGTATCGCTGCTCGCCGTCACTCGCGATGAAGTAGTTTTCCGCCGCCAGGTGAATCTGCGAATTCGCTTCCGCCTTTGGCGCCGTTCCAGGTATCTCCAGGAGATCCTCGAAAATCACTCAGGAGCGGGGGATTCATGCGAATAGAGCGGCGAAATTGCGCGCGGATACGATCCTCGTGGCCCGATGACGTGTGAGAGTCAGCAGCCCGCTCTTGTCGCCGGTCACAAGATAGTCGGCTTTGCCCGCTTCGGACAGAGCCAACAGAAAGTCGTCAGTCGGATCCGGAGAGCGCTCGACACGCGGCAAGGCGCTGATGGTCTCGGCCAGTTCCTTCAGATCGTTGACGAGGCGTCCGGCCTTATAGGGCTTGATGCGCGCGGCGATCACGGGCTTGCGTAGCGTGGCCTTCAGCTCGTCAATCTGCTCTGCGCAGATCAGGAGCGTAAAATGTCCCTCCTGCCAAGCCCGATAGATCGCGGCGGGGAGCCCCAGTTGGACAAGGAGGGCGGAAACCAGGATGTTGGTATCGAGTACCACGCGCATTAGGCTTTGTCGGCGTTCGCTTTAGCTCGACGTTCTGCCCGGACTTCGGCTACCGAATTGTCGATAAGGGCCTGTAGGTCTCCCGTATCGGTGTCGGCATTGCGCACCTTGATGTCCTGAACGGTGCGATGAAAAATATGGGCGCGGACGGCCTGCTCGATGAATCTCGAGAGGTCGCCTTTTTTCATTCCCTGGGAGCCCAGGAAGGTGCGCAACGTGAGATCGGTCTCCTTAGAAACCTTGATGTTCCAGCGGACTGCTTCTTGCATAATTGCGGTTAGGCAGATAAAGCTCGATACAATTAATTATGGATCGGCAGCGCGAACAGCGCAAACTTTTGGGGTTGTGCGGGTTCGGTGGGACCCCAACCCGTCTTCGGCTGCAATCCCGAGCGTAATCTCAAGGACAAGCATCGGCGATTGCCGGGCGTACTGCGTATCGCTCTGGACCGGGTCGTCGCCGGGCATTTGGGAAACCGGGGTCGGCAGGAACGTCACTGCTCACCATCCGACCCGGATTTTACCGCTCTTCTTCATCTATTGCCGCTCGCGCGACATGTGCTCGCGGAGGATCTCGTTCATCCGGCTCAGGTGCCCCCTGACCCTTCGATGATAGACGATAGACGCAAGTACCATATGCCGAATACCTGAAGGTAACGCTATAGAACATTCCAGGGGCATCCCAGAGCTCCGCCCGAATTGGGAACAGCGCTACGCCTTCGGCCCAGTCCGATACTTAACTTCGCCAACCCGCCAACCGCGGGACGCTGACAGAGTTTTTGCGCAGCTGGTTTTCTGTTTGCAGTGCCTGCTGAATTGGGTCTGCGATTACGCCCCTGGCGCCAGCGCTGCCTGCACTGTGGATTTACTCCCCACGGTTACGGTGAGGGTTCGTGTCCAAACTTTATATCCAGGCGCCTCGACTCGCACGGCGTGTTCGCCGGGCGAAAGCTGGCTGTCGATGGCGTGCTGCCCACAAACTTCCCGTCGATGTAAATGTCAGCACTCCGCGGTTCTGACGTGAGGGAGACCGCACCGGCAGTGGTGCTGGCGCTAGGCCTCTCGGCCTGAGCCGCGTCACTCTGACGCGGCGAGAAGTTGTCCTCGGCCTTGGTGGGTGAGGCGGGCCGGTCTGCTGCAAGTTGCTGGGCCGTTGTCTGGATTTGCAGAGCCAAGGTACGCCGAGGTAACAACGCTGTAGCCCTTGGTTTTGCTACCGACTTCCAAGGACAGCCTTCCACCTTCTATAAACCCATGGAGCGACTGCCCCGACGTCAAAGGCTCACATCCGATTCGTCTCAGGACTGCACCGCCGCAGGAAATTATGTAACCGACTTTATTCGAGCCGACAACAAGGGCAACCTGGTAAACGAGGGGAGGCGTTCCCATTCCATTCGTAGATGCGGAGGTGGAAGAGGTGCAGTTGATTTGGGCCGTGTTTCCGAGACCGACAATCGAACAATCTAAAGGTGTGGATTGACCCCTCGAAACCCACTCCGTGACCCGATCAGTCCTCAATACGAGGAAATCGGCCTCAGTGCCCTTTGGGGCCTTCTGCGCCCTGATCTCGGCTGTAATGGTGGCGATCATCAGGGCCAGGTAGATGCCTTGGCCCAATCCGCGCTTCGAGAGCACTTGTTGCGTCAGCATAGGCGCTTCTCACCGGTTTGAGTATATCGCAGGACTCGGTCAGCTGAAAGACGTGCCCGCCGGCAAACCGGACCCAGCCCAATGTAGGACCTAACTCTCAACCTTGAGATTGGCGCGCGCGACGTTCATGAGCCCCGCCTCACTCGTCGTCTGGCGCAAAGTTCAACTTGACCTGATCAACGCCCGGCAGACCAAGAATCTTGTTCAAGGCTGCCAGGGAATCCTTGAGCAAACGTTCGTTTCTGGCGACTTCTTCAATCTGCGCATCAGGGATCGGGAACTTGCCTCCGTGGAAGAGGTTATTCCGTACGCGCCGGATGTCGACTAGTAGCTGCTCGATTTCTGACAGCGACGTGTCCCTGCTGTCGCTCCAAGCCAATCGTCCCTGACGGAGCACCTGCTTTCTTGGCGGGTTTCGTCGAAGATATTCGGAGGACTCTAAGACGAGAGCCAGCGCGTCATCACCAAGTCTTCGAAGCATCTAGCCAAAGCATTCCCAGTCGGGGCCAACTCGCCTTTCATTTCCGGTGGCGAATCCGGCCCTCTTCAGCGCGTATTCGAATCGTGAGAAAACACCAAAGAATTCCAAGACCAAACCTTTGTCGATGCGAAAGGAATCCGCGATCATGGCGTATCACCTCAATAGAGCCCCGTGAGCGTTCTACGCGAAAGAAACTTGTCTAACCGAATCCCATTTTATCGCGCACCGCCTGCAGCAATCCCGTAAAGGCGAATAGAGATGGCCCGCGCCGGCCGTCATCATTATGCAAAGGGCTCCTCGACGGGATGCCCGTTTTCGGTATGTGCCTAGCCCATGCCTATAGCCGGACCCGCGCCATGTGAGAAACTGTTCCTTCCGTGGATCATCCCATTCAAGTCGAGCAGCTCCAGAAATCCTACGGCTCCTTCGCCGCCGTCAAAGGCATCGATTTCGAAGTCCGCGCCGGCGAAGTCTTCGGCCTGCTCGGGCCGAATGGGGCCGGCAAGACCAGCACGGTCGAAATTCTCGAAGGGCTGCGCTCGCGCAGCGGCGGCCGCGTCAGCGTCCTCGGGTGCGATCCCGAAGTGCAGACCCGCCAGCTAAAGGACCGCATCGGCGTCTGCCTGCAAGATACCAATCTGCAGGAAAAGATCAAGGTCCGCGAGGCCATCGAACTCTTTTCCAGCCTCTATACCCGCACCGTAGACGGCATGGCGCTGCTGAAGCGGCTGCAGCTTTGGGAAAAGCGCGAGGCGCTCTACTCCACCCTCTCCGGCGGACAGAAGCAGCGTCTCGCCCTTGCCTTGGCGCTGCTCAACGATCCGCAGGTGCTGTTTCTCGACGAGCCGTCCGCCGGTCTGGACCCGCAGGCGCGGCTCGAAATCCACGAGCTGGTGCAGGAACTTCGCCGCGAACAGCGCACCATTCTGCTCACCACGCACTACATTGAGGAAGCGGAAAAGCTCTGCGACCGCGTCGCCATTGTGGATGAAGGGCGCATCGTCGCCATGGGAACGCCGCGCGAGATTCAGGAGCGCACGCTCTCCAATTCCGTCATCGAAATCGAAATCGCGCAGCCGCTCGGCGACACGGAACTGCCCGTATGGCCGGAAGCCGACAAAGCCGCCATCTTCGACGGGCAGATGCACATCGCCGTCGTTTCGCGCCGTCCCGCGCGCACCATCGTCGCCATGGTCAAATGGCTGGACGACCACGGCATTGAGCTTTCCGATATTCGCATCAAGCGCCCATCGCTCGAAGAGGCGTTCATTGAGCTCACGGGAAAGAGTCTTCGCGAATGAGAGTCTATCTTGCGTTATTCCGGAACAACCTGCGCCTAACGATGCGCGACCGCTCGGTTTTCTTCTTCAATTTCCTTTTCCCGTTCATCTTTTTCTTCGGGTTCGCCGAGATGTTCCACGCCGGAACCGGCCAGGGCATCGCGTTCTTTGTCGCCACGGTTCTGGTGATGGGCATTCTGGGCAACGGACTCTGGGGTTCGGGAATGCGCGCTGTGTCGGAGCGCGAGACCAACATTCTGCGGCGCTTCAAGGTGACGCCCATTTCGCCGCTGCCCATCCTGATCGCGTCCATGGCGAGCGGCTGGCTGCTCTATCTTCCCGTTCTGATCCTGCTGGTTGCGCTGGCGCATTTCCAATATGCCATGCCAATACCGCAAAACTGGCTCTCGCTGTTCCTCATGTGCTCGGTGGGCGTGTGCGCGTTTCGCGCCATTGGGCTGATTCTGGCGTCCGTCGCCAACACCATGCAAGAGGCCACCATCCTGATTCAGGTGCTCTACATGCCCATGTTATTCCTGAGCGGCGCCACGGTTCCTTCGGCCCTGCTTCCCACGTGGGCGCAAACGCTGGCGGAATTCATGCCGGCGTCCTATCTGGTGACGGGGTTGCAAGGCATCTTCTTCCGCAATCAGAATCTTGCCGATAATGCCGCGGCCATTGGCGCATTACTGTTGACCCTGGTGCTTGGGCTCTTCCTCGCAGTGCAGCTTTTTCGTTGGGAAAAGGGTCAGAAGATTCCGCCGCGCAACAAGCTTTGGGTGCTGGCGGTGCTGGCGCCGTTCCTGTTGATGGGATGCTATCGCGCGTACAGCAAAGATCACATTGGCCAAAACGAAGCCCTCTTCCGCGACCTGCAACGCGCCGGCTCAGTGCTGATCCGCAACGTGCGCGTCTTCACCGGCGACGGCCCAATTATCGAGAACGGCGCGGTGCTGGTGCGCGATGGCAAGATCGCCGACATCTTCGAGCAAGGCGCCGCGCCCGATCCGGATAAGATCCGCGCCGACTCCGTAGAAGGCGCCGGCAAGACACTGCTGCCGGGCCTCATCGATGTGCACGTTCACCTGGGCGGGCCGGCCGGCATCTCCACTTCGAACGACGACTATGACCAGCAAAAGACCCTCCCGCGCGCCGCGGCCGCGCTGCTGTATAGCGGGGTCACCGCTGCCCGCAGCGTGGGCGATGCGCTTGATGCGTCGCTGAAGCTGCGCGCGCAAATCGCCAGCGGCAGCAAGCTCGGCTCGCAGCTCTTTGTCTATGGACCGATGTTCACCACCGAGGGGGGCCACGGCGCGGAATTCACCAAGTACGTTCCGGCGTCGCTCCGCGCCAACATCGCCGCGCAGCTCATCCGCACTCCCAAGACGCCCGCGGAGGCGCGCAAACAAGTCGACGAGTTGAAACGCGCCGGCGTGGACGGAATCAAAGTGATTCTCGAAGCCGGATGGGGCGACGGCATGCTTTACGACCGGCTGG
>Ga0208193_1000015_pt1 | contig 115472 bp, 105 predicted proteins | sample June2015DPH_17_2_FD_184716 | JGI IMG/M metagenome (GOLD analysis project Ga0208193, IMG submission 184716) | Peatland microbial communities from SPRUCE experiment site at the Marcell Experimental Forest, Minnesota, USA - June2015DPH_17_10... | ecosystem: Environmental > Terrestrial > Soil >...
CTGACGGGCTCGGGCTCGATCTCGGACTCCAGCGGCGTGGCCGACGGCGGCACCTTCGATATCTCCGGACTGACGAACGGCGGCACCTCGATCAAGACGCTGTCGGGCACCGGCAACGTCGATCTCGGCGTCAACACGCTGACGCTGACGGCTGCCGACGGCACCCTGTCCGGCGCGATCGGCCTTGCCGGCGACACCGGCGGGCTGACGGTGGCAGCCGGCACCGAGACACTCAACGGCGGCACTATCAATGTCGGCACGCTCACCGTCGATGGCACGCTCGACTCGACCGGCATCAGCTTCATCAACGAGACCACGATCATCAATCCCGGCAATATTCATCAAATCAGCGGCACGCTCACCATCGACCCGTCGCCGTTCACCAACACCGGCACCTTCGAAGTGGGAGGGTCGGTGGTGCTGGATGGCGAAGTCGTGACCAATTCACATGGTGTTGCTAGTGTTATCCAGGAAGTCGTCACCAACACCAATGGTGTTATCCAGATTGACCCGCACGGCACGCTGACACTCTTCGACACCACCATCAATGGCGGCACGATCGACGACAATGGTACGCTGTTGCTCACGGGCACCACGAGCAAGCTCGAAAACGTCACGTTCTCTGGTACCGCGACGCTCGATATCGCCAGCGGCGCGAGACTCGAACTCGGCGGGTCTGGCTATTCCGGCGTGACGGTAAAATTCGATCAGGCGGATGGAGCCGGCCTGCTGGTTCTCGATGATTCACACCACTTTAACGGAACGATCTCCGGCCTCGTCGAGGCCGACCCCGAGAGTGCCGAAAATCACGTCGATCTGACGGACCTGGCCTACACAGCAAACAAGATGTCGTTCAGCTTCAATAGCACCACTGATATGCTGACGATCACTAACAACAGCTCCCACGCTCACCCCGATTCCGTTTCACTTCATATCGCCACCGGGAGCAACTTCTCGGCCGAGTTCGAAATTCACTCGGACACGACGATTGGTGGTTTGGGCGGTACCCTGCTGGATGATCCGTCGGCGACGGGTGTCAACACGATCGACAGCGGTGATGTGCTTGGCATCATGGCCGCGAGTTCGGCGACAATCAACTTTACGAACACGGCCGGCACCACGGGCGAATTGCTGCTCGCCGACTCCAAGGATTTCACCGGAACGATTGCCGGCTTCACCGGCGACGGGACGACGGCGAATTCGGATTTGATCGACGTCACCGATATCAGCTTCGCCGATGTCGCGACGAACAAGACCACCTATACGGATCATGGCAACGGCACGGGCACGCTGACCCTGTACAATGCCAGCGGTCAGGCGCTCGACAGCATCAACTTCGACGGCAACTATCAGTTGGCGAATTTCACCATCGAGAACGATGGTGACGGCGACACGCTGATCGTCGATCCGCCGGTAAAAGCCGGCGGTCAAACCCCGGTCAGCCCGATTGTGACGCCGAATCATAACTCGGCCGGTACCGCCGTTCCCGACGGTTTTGTCTTCAACTTTGCCGGGCACAACCATGCGCCGACGCCGGATTTCCATCCCGACTGGGATTCGTTCCAGCCTGGGGGCTCGATGTTGAACACCCTGCACAGCGGCCCGAGCGCCACCCCCGACCAGGGTTATTCCAACGTGCCCCCGGGAAGCGACGGCCACGACCATCTCGGCCTGTCTGGTTTCGTCAAGGCGCATCTTTACGCCTCAGACTTCCATTTCGTGTGAGCAGCGCTTGCTCCTCTACACCGGATAACCGTTAATACTTGTCGTGAGGCACGCAGTCGCACTATTGATGGCTGACCCGACGAGTTTGCTCCAACCCGATTTGCCGGCATGAGACGTCTTAGATTGATCCGGCGCAGGTTCGGACGCAGGTTCGGCTATGCGCGTCTGATATGCGTTGCTTTGCTGCTTGGCCTCGCGGCGCTGCGCGTCACCGATTTCGAACCGATCCAGGAACTTCGCGTCCGGACCTTCGATTTTTACCAGCGTTTCGATCCCCGCGTGAAGACCGCGCGCCCCGTCACCATCATCGACATCGATGAAGCAAGCCTGAAGAAATTCGGGCAGTGGCCATGGCCGCGCACGCAACTGGCGGACATGGTCATCAACCTCGCCAATCTCGGCGCGGTCGCCATTGCGTTCGACGTGGTGTTTTCCGAGCCCGACCGGCTCAACCCGGACGTCGCGGCCAACTCTATGCGCTACCTTGATGAGTTGACCCGAAGCAGGTTGCGCCAGCTGCCGAGCAACGACCAGACTCTGGCCGACGCCATCAGGCGGGCGCGCGTCGTGCTGGGCGAAACCGGCCTGGACAAGGTCGTTTCGGAAATCGACGAAGATCTTCCCTTCACGGGTTTTGCGACGCGTGGTTTGGAGGCGGGCGCCGCCGATCCGCGTTTCTACGAGTTCCCCGGTCTGCTTCGCAACGTTCCCGTTCTCGAAAAGGTGTCCGCAGGCCGGGGCCTGATCACCATCGTGCCCGAGCGTGACGGCATCATCCGGCGGGTGCCGATGATGATGCAGGCGCAGGGACACATGATGCCGTCGCTTACTCTGGAAATGCTTCGAGTCGTCTCGGGAACTTCGACGATCCTCGCCAGATACGACAAGAACGGCGTCAAAAGCTTCGTCCTCAGGGGATTCGAAATTCCGACGGACGAGGTGGGCAAGCTTTGGGTTCATTTCGCGGCCCAGGACCCTTCGATCTACGTCTCGGCAACCAGCGTTCTCGACGGCACCGCGCCGGTCGAAAAGATCAGGGGTAAGCTGGTTCTGATCGGCACCTCGGCGGCCGCGCTGAACGACATCAAGACCACGCCGGTTGACCCGCACATGCCAGGGGTCGAGATCCATGCCCAGGTGCTGGAAGCCGCGCTCATCCACGCGGTGCTGTCACAACCGAACTACGCCCTCGGCCTTGAACTCCTTGCCGCGCTGGCTCTGGGAATTCTGGTTATTATCTTCGCTCCCAATTTGGGGCCGGTCACGCTGGTCATCGTCGGAGCCCTGTTCGCCACGGTATTGTTTGGGACGTCCTGGTACTACTACCGGGAGCAGCGGCTGCTGATCGACTTCACCTATCCCTTGCTGTCGACCACCGCGATCTATTTGACCCTGATTTTCGCGAGTTTTGTGCGCGAGCAGGCGCAGCGCAAGCAGGTCCGCCTCCAGTTCGCGCAGTACATGTCGCCTGTTCTGGTCGAGCAGCTCGCGCACTCACCGGAAAGACTGGTGCTCGGCGGAGAGGAGCGCGAGCTGACGATCATGTTCTCCGACGTGCGCGGTTTCACCACGATATCGGAGTCCTACAAGAGCGATCCGCAGGGCTTGACCGCGTTGATGAACCGGTTCCTGACGCCGCTGACCAATGCCATCCTGGCGCGTAAGGGCTATATCGACAAATATATGGGCGATGCGATCATGGCGTTCTGGAACGCGCCGCTGGACGACAAGGAGCATCAGATCAATGCCTGCAACGCCGCGCTCGACATGCTGGAAAAGATCGACGAATTGAACACGGTACGAAAAAGCGAGGCTGACGGAGGGGGACATGCCTACATTCCGATCAACGTCGGCGTCGGGCTCAATACCGGTGTCGCCGTGGTCGGCAATATGGGCAGCGATCTGAAGTTCAACTATTCGGTGCTGGGCGACAGCGTCAATCTGGCGTCACGGCTCGAAGGGCAATCCAAGGAATACGGATTTCCGATTATCGCGGGCTCCAAAACGGCGCTCGCGGCAAAGGACAAGTTCGCCATCCTCGAACTCGACTTCATCATGGTCAAAGGCAAGAAGGAGCCGGAGGTCATCTATGCGATCGCGGGCCGCGAAGACGTCGCTCAATCCGGGCGCTTTCAGCGGTTGCGCAACCTGACGATCGAAATGCTCGCATGTTACCGTAGCCGCGACTGGGAAGGTGCGTTGGCGGCGATCGAACGCGGCCGCCAAACCGACGATGCCCACTCCCTCGAACTCCTGTACGATCTCTACGAGGCGCGCATTCTCGACTATCAGAAGAATCCACCGCCTGACGACTGGAACGGCGCTTTCGCGCTACTGACGAAATAGTCAGAGAGCTTCGTTTCCCCGCAACCCGTCTATGTCAAGGCTTTGCCCACTGGCCTGGATCCCGGCTTGGGCTCGTTGTTCTCGCCTGGCCGGCACACGGTTGCAGGCGGACCATCACATTCAGGGGAGCTATCGCCGTCGCTGGCACAGCCATTGCTGCTGGCACAGCCATTGCATAAAGTTGCATAGAAAATAGTCATCGAAAAAGTCGAGGGATTGACGGCATGTTGAACAAGATCAAGGGAAAACGTCGCGCCGCCGCGCTGGTTCTTGCGGCCGCTCTGGGTGCGTTCCTGACGCCGTTTGCCCGTGCTGAAACGGTGGTCCGCATCGGCATGACCGCGGCTGATATTCCGCGCACGCTAGGCCAGCCCGACCAGGGATTTGAGGGCAACCGTTTCACCGGCCTGACCATGTATGAAGGCTTGACCGCGTGGGACTTGTCGTCGGCCGACAAACCAAGCGTGATGATTCCGGGCCTTGCGACCGAGTGGAAGGTTGATGAGGCCGACAAGAAGAAATGGATATTCAAGCTTCGTCCAGGTGTCACATTCCATGACGGCTCGCCCTTCAATGCCGACGCGGTGGTCTGGAACGTCGAAAAGGTGCTCAAGCAGGATGCGGTTCAGTTCGATCCGAGCCAGGTCGGTGTGACCGCTTCACGGATGCCGACGCTGGCTTCCGCGCGCAAGATCGACGACATGACGGTGGAATTGACCACCAAGGAGCCGGACAGCATCCTGCCGATCAACCTCACCAATCTGTTCATGGCGAGCCCGGCGAAATGGCAGAAGCTGTTCGATGCTGCGTCCGGCGCTGACGCGAAAGCCAGGTCGCAAGCCGCATGGGAGGCTTTTGCGAAAGATGCCTCAGGCACGGGCCCCTGGAAGATGTCGGGCTTTACGCCGCGTGAGCGGCTGGAACTTGCCAGGAATGGCAATTACTGGGACAAGGCGCGTGTTCCCAAGGTCGACAAGCTGGTGTTGCTGCCGATGCCGGAGGCGAACGCCCGCACCGCGGCGCTGCTCTCCGGCCAGGTCGACTGGATCGAAGCGCCCGCGCCGGATGCGCTTCCCGAAATCAAGCAGCGTGGTTTTGTTCTTTACGCGAATGAAGAGCCGCATGTCTGGCCGTGGCAGTTCTCGCGCGTCGAAGGCTCGCCCTGGAACGACATCCGCGTGCGCAAGGCGGCAAATCTCTGCATCGACCGCGAAGGCCTGAGAGATGGCTTGCTCGCAGGACTGATGGTGCCGGCGACCGGCACTTTCGAGCCCGGCCATCCCTGGCGCGGCAATCCGACCTTCCAGATCAAATACGACAAGCCGGCGGCGCAAAAGCTGATGCAGGAAGCGGGCTTTGGTCCAGACAAAAGGCTGACGGTCAAGATCCAGACCTCAGCCTCCGGCTCGGGTCAGATGTTGCCGGTGCCGATGAATGAATATCTCCAGCAGGCGCTGGCAGAATGTTATTTCGACGTTCAACTCGATGTCATCGAATGGAATACGCTGTTCACCAACTGGCGGCGCGGCGCCAAGGACCCTTCCGCCAATGGCGCCAACGCCACCAACGTCACCTATGCGGCGATGGACCCGTTTTTCGCGATGGTGCGTTTCCTGCAATCGGGAATGGCGCCGCCGGTGTCGAACAATTGGGGTTTTATCAACAATCCGAAATTCGACGAGCTCGTGACGAAGGCGCGTCAGACTTTCGATCCGGCCGAGCGCGACAAGGCACTGGCCGAATTGCACGCGGCCTCGGTCGATGATGCGGCGTTCCTTTATGTCGCCCACGATGTGGCGCCGCGCGCCATGAGTCCGAAGATCAAGGGTTTCGTGCAGCCGAAGAGCTGGTTTGTCGATCTGTCGCCGATAACAATAGCGCCGTGAGGGGCGCCTCATTGAGTATTCTCGTCATGGCCGGGCTTGTCCCGGCCATCCACGTCTTAGCCTTGAACGAGAAGATGTGGATGCCCGGCACAGGGCCGGGCACGACGAAAGATACATCGAGGATCTGACCTGAAGCCGCACAATGCCGACCAACCGAGAGTAGTTCGTTGTTCATCTACATCGCCCGCCGCATCGTCTACGTGATTCCCATTCTCATCAGCGTGGCGCTGGTGTGCTTCATGTTGGTGCACATCACGCCCGGTGACCCGCTGGTTGCGGTGCTACCGGCCGATGCGTCGCAGGAACTCGCCGATCAGATGCGCGCCGCCTATGGCTTCGATCGTCCGCTGCCGGTGCAATTCGGTTTGTGGCTGTGGCGAGCCTTGAACGGCGATCTCGGCCATTCGATCGCGACCGGCCGGCCGGTGCTGGCTGAAGTCATGCGCGCGGTCGGCAACACCGTGATGCTGGCGGTCGCGGCAGCCTTGATCGGATTTACGCTCGGATTGTTCTTCGGCCTGATCGCCGGCTATTTCCGCGACACCTGGATCGACAAGGTTGCAACCTCGATTGCGATTGCCGGCGTCTCCGTGCCGCATTACTGGCTCGGCATGGTGCTGGTCATCATCTTTTCGGTGCAGTTGAGCTGGCTGCCGGCGGTCGGCGCCGGTCCCGGCGGTTCCGCCGCCTGGGCATGGGACTGGGAGCACATCCGCTATTTGATCCTGCCCGCGATCACCACGTCGGTCATTCCCATGGGCATCGTCACCCGCACGGTGCGCGCGCTCACCGGCGACATCCTGAGCCAGGACTTTGTCGAGGCGCTACGCGCCAAGGGGCTGCGCGAAACCGGTGTCTTCCGTCACGTCATCAAGAATGCCGCGCCGACGGCAATGGCCGTCATGGGCCTTCAGTTGGGTTACATGCTCGGCGGTTCGATCCTGATCGAGACCGTGTTCTCCTGGCCGGGCTCGGGATTGCTGCTCAACTCCGCGATCTTCCAGCGCGACCTGCCGCTGCTCCAGGGTACCATCCTGGTGCTGGCCATGTTCTTCGTCATCCTCAATCTGCTGGTCGATATTGCGCAAGCCGCGATCGATCCGCGGATCAAGCGGAGCTAGAGCGCCAATGAGCGCAATGACGGAGATAGCCCTTCAGGCACCGCCCGCGACAAGGTCGCGCGGCTACTGGGCGACCGTCGGACGGCGCATCTTGCGCGACAAGGTCAGCCTGGTTTGCGCGGTTATCCTGATCGCGATTTTTCTCTCGGCGATTTGCGCGCCGTGGCTCGGGTTGGCCGATCCCTATCAAGGCTCGATGATCCGGCGGCTTCGCCATATCGGAACAGTGGGATATCCGCTCGGCACCGACGAACTCGGCCGCGACATGCTGGCCCGCTTGATCTATGGCGGCCGGCTGTCGCTGATCATCGGCATTCTTCCCGTCATCCTTGCCTTCGTGATCGGAACCTCGCTCGGCCTTGTCGCTGGCTACGTCGGGGGCAAGGTCAACACCGCGATCATGCGCACGATCGACGTGTTCTATGCCTTCCCCTCGGTGCTGCTGGCGATCGCGATTTCGGGCGCCTTGGGGGCCGGTATCGTCAATTCGATCGTGTCGCTGACCGTCGTCTTTATTCCGCAAATCACCCGCGTTTCCGAAAGCGTCACCACCAGCGTGCGCAACATGGATTTTGTCGAGGCCGCGCGCGCCTCGGGCGCCGGACCGTTCACCATCATGCGCGTGCATATGCTCGGCAACGTGTTGGGGCCGATTTTCGTCTACGCCACTGGGTTGATTTCGGTGTCGATGATTTTGGCCGCCGGACTTTCATTTCTCGGCCTTGGCACCAAACCACCAGAGCCGGAATGGGGACTGATGCTCAACACCTTGCGTACCGCGATCTACGTCAACCCCTGGGTCGCGGCCTTGCCGGGCGTCATGATCTTTGCGGTATCAATCGGCTTCAACTTGCTCAGCGACGGCCTGCGCTCGGCCATGGACATCAGGAATTAGGCCATGACGGGGACGAGTGGCGTCGAATTGCTCAAACCGATCGAGGATGTCGGCGGCGCCGCGCAGCCGCTGCTGCAAGTCACAGGATTGACCAAGCATTTCCCGGTTCGCGGCGGTCTTTTCGGCGCGCGCAAGACGGTGCGCGCGGTCGACGACGTGTCGTTCTCGATCGCCAAGGGCGAAACCGTCGGCATTGTCGGGGAATCCGGTTGCGGCAAATCGACCACGGCGCGGCTGTTGATGCACCTGATGGCGCGGGACGCCGGCGAGATCATTTATGACGGCAGGCAGGTCGGGCGCGCCTTGTCGTTGCGCGAACTGCGCCGCGGCATGCAGATGGTATTTCAGGACAGCTATGCTTCGCTCAACCCGCGCCTGACGATCGAGGAATCGATCGCTTTCGGCCCCAAAGTGCATGGCATGGCGGACATGGTGGCCCGCGCGCAGGCGCGGGAGCTTTTAGGCAAAGTCGGCCTGCGACCGGAGAATTTTGCCGGCCGCTATCCGCATGAGATTTCCGGCGGGCAGCGGCAGCGGGTCAACATTGCGCGCGCGCTGGCGCTGTCGCCACGTCTCGTCATCCTCGATGAAGCTGTTTCGGCGCTCGACAAATCGGTCGAAGCGCAGGTGCTCAACCTGCTCGCCGATCTCAAGCGCGAATTCGGCCTGACCTATCTCTTCATCAGCCACGACCTCAACGTCGTCCGCTATATCTCGGACCGTGTGCTGGTGATGTATCTCGGTGAAGTCGTCGAACTCGGTCCGGTCGATCAGGTATGGGACGCGCCCGCGCATCCCTATACGCGGGCGCTGCTCGCAGCGATGCCCTCTTCCGATCCCGATCGAAGAACCGAGACGCCGCCGATTTCCGGCGACCCGCCCAATCCGATCGATCCGCCGGCCGGCTGCCGCTTTCATACCCGTTGTCCGTTTGCGGAGCCGCTCTGCGCTGGCGCGACACCCAAACTCGCCGCGCTTGATAAAATGGGCCATCAGGCCGCCTGCTACATGGCTATCCCAGGCTCAGGCCACAGCCGCGCACCACAACAGGAAGGGGGAAGGAACACATGACAAGACCCACGGAAAAAGAGATTAGCGCCATCGCCGGCGCCGCAGGTGTCCCGGTCGACAAGGAAGTGGCTGCACGCATCGCCAATTCCATCGGACCCGCGTTCGACGGTTTTGCAGCGATCGCCGGCACACTGCCCTTCGACCTCGAGCCTTCGACCTTTGTGCGCGTTCAGACCGAAAAGGTGGCCCGATGAGCAGCGAACCAGCCTTGATGTCGCTGACCGCGGTTGCCGGCGCCATCGCAGACAAGCGGATTTCCTCGCGCGAGGTGACGCAATCCTGTCTCGACCGTATCGCGAAATGGCAGCCGCATTTGAACGCCTTTATGGTTGTTGAGGCCGATGAGGCCTTGACGGCGGCCGATGCCGCTGACGCGGCGCTGGCAAAAGGTAGCCGCCGCGGGTCGTTGCATGGCGTGCCGCTGGCGCACAAGGACATGTATTACGAGACCGGCAAGGTCGTGACTTGTGGCTCGCGCATTCGCCGCGACTTCGTCGCCACGACAACGTCGACCGCGCTGCAACGGCTCAAGGATGCCGGCACTATCCGCCTCGGTTCGCTACAGATGGCGGAATTTGCTTACGGCCCGACCGGCCACAACGCTCACTTCGGGGCGGTGCATAATCCTTTTGCGCTGGACCATATCACCGGTGGTTCGTCATCAGGATCGGGCTCGGCGGTCGCCGCGCGATTGACGTTTGCCGCGCTTGGCTCGGATACCGGCGGCTCGATCCGGATGCCGGCGCATTTCTGCGGCGTGACGGGATTGAAGACCACTGTGGGCCGGGTCAGCCGCGCCGGTGCGATGCCGTTGTCGCAATCGCTCGACACCGTCGGGCCGCTGGCCCGTTCTGTCGAAGATTGCGCCGTCCTGTTGGGTTTGATGGCGGGCGCCGACCCCGCCGATCCCACCGCGAGTGCGTTACCCGTGCCAGACTATGCCGCGGCTACGGCGCAATCCATGCAAAGGCTCACCATCGGTGTACCGAGCGCCTTCTATGTCGATGATCTCGACGCGGAAGTTGCCAGCGTGCTCGATGCGACGATTGCTACGTTCAAGCGCGAAGGCGCTCACGTCGTTCAGGTCGATTTGCCCGACCAGCGCCAGCTCACGGGCGCCTCGCAACTGGTGCTCGCGGTGGAAGCGGCAGCCTTCCACAAGCGCTGGATAATCGAGCGCCCGCAGGATTACGGTCCGCAGGTGTTGATGCGGCTTCAGAACGGGCTCGCGATTTCGGGTGTCACCTATCTCGAAGCCTTGCGCTGGCGCGGCCCGGCGCTGGCTGCTCATGTTGCAGCCACGGCGAACGTGGACGCCGTCATCGCGCCAGTGTCGCCGATCCCGGCGCCGACCATTGCCGAAAGCGACGTCGGCAACGCGCCTGACGCGGAAGCCGTGATCCAGCGGCTGACGCGCTTCACCCGTCCGATCAACTATCTCGGCCTGCCGTCGCTGTCGATTCCGTCGGGCTTTACCCGCAGCGGACTTCCCGTCGGATTGCAACTGATCGGCCGCTCGTTCGATGAGGCGACACTGCTGCGGATCGGTGCGGCCTTCCAGCGCGCCACCGATTTTCATGAAAAGGTGCCGCGCCTGCCATGACCGCGCTCGTCGACGTCCGCGACCTCAGCATTCGCTTCTCCGGCGAGCGTACGGTACATGCCGTCAACAATCTCTCTTTCTCCGTCGGCGAGGGTGAGGTGCTGGGGCTGTTGGGTGAGTCCGGTTCCGGCAAGAGCGTGACGTTGCGGGCCTTGATGCGGCTGTTGCCGAAAAAACGGACGGAGATCGCGGGCCACATCCGGGTGCTCGGCCGCGACGTGCTTGCGCTCGATGACGAAGAGCTGTCGGCCTTCCGTGGCCAGGACGTCTCGATGATTTTCCAGGAGCCGGCGCTGGCGCTCGACCCGGTCTATACGATCGGCCGGCAGATTGCCGAGACCGTGATGCGTCATGAAGGCAAGAGCCAGAGCGAGGCTGTGGCGCGCGCGCTGGAAATGCTGGAAGTGGTCCGTATTCCCTCAGCCAAGCGCCGGCTCGACGCCTATCCGCATGAGATGTCGGGCGGCATGCGCCAGCGCGCGATGATCGCGTTGGCGCTCGCCTGCCGTCCGAAAATCCTGCTTGCGGACGAACCGACGACGGCGCTCGATGCCACCGTGCAGATTCAGATCCTCTTGCTGTTGCGCGAGTTGCAGCGCGAGTTCGGCATGTCCGTGATTTTCGTGACCCACGACATTGGCGTCGCCATCGAAATCTGCGACCGTGTTGCGGTCATGTATGCGGGGGAAATCGTGGAGCAGGGCACCCTCAGCCAGATCGTGCGCTCGCCGGTTCATCCCTACGCGAAAGGACTGTTAGCCTCCACCGTCCATGGTGCCAAACGCGGCGAGCGGCTGGAGACGATTCCGGGAACCCCGCCAACGCTGGACAAGGCACCCGCCAATTGCTCGTTCGCGCCACGGTGCGGTTTTGCCGAGGCGCGGTGCCTCGACCGCCTCCCGCCCAACGTGCAGATGGGAGAAGGCAGAATCGCAAGGTGTGTCCTGGCGGAACGTAGTTCTGCGCCCGTGACGGCTTAAGTTATTCGGTCAGTTTCCCGGGCCAACACCCCCCCCGCCGGGGTTCCGGGTTCAGTTTGGCATGGTCACGTCGGCCAATAATGGCTAAGTTTGCAGCCAGCGCGGGAAGGACGTCGCGCATTATCAGGGGGGAGTATTATGCACGGTGAAGGTCTTCTTGTTACTTTGTTTGTCGGTCTGGTCGCGGGCTGGTTGGCCGGCAAGGTCGTGCGCGGTGCCGGCTTTGGCATTATTGGCGACATCATTATTGGCATCGTCGGCGCTTTCATCGCCAGCTGGCTGTTTCCGCAGCTACACATTTCGATCGGCAGCGGCCTTGTATCCGAAATCATTTTTGCGGCGATCGGCGCGATTATCCTGCTGCTGATCGTGCGGCTGATTCGGACCGGCGGCCGCTTTTGACGCGGAATAGGGTCGAGGCCGGCCGGGCCTTTGCCGGCCGGCCTTGAACTTTTGGCGCCCTTTCGTGACATAAAAAAGCGGCTTGGTTCCGGCCGCCCAAGCAGTAAAAGCGGTTGAGCTGAAGGCATTTAGGTTAACGTGACTTCATTGGACGCTTGTCGCGAGAATCAGTAATATTGCGCCGCGGCCCGGTGATTTGGGCTGGGCCGCGATCCCCAGGTGAAGAGATCAGGATAGATGGCAGCCGCTCCCGGTGTCCGGCGTTCCGAACTCGGTGAAGCCCTGCGCGCCTGTCGCACCGCCTTCATCGGCGTCGGCGTCATGAGTTGCATGATCAACCTGCTCTATCTGACCGGGTCGCTGTTCATGCTTGAGGTCTACGACCGGGTGCTGCCGAGCCGCAGCGTTCCGACCCTCGTCGGCCTGATCATCCTGGCGGGCGGACTTTATGCCGCCCAGGGCATCCTTGACCTGATCCGGGTAAGAATCCTCGGCCGCATTGGGACCTCGCTCGACGAGGCGCTCAATGCCCGCGTGTTTGACATCGTCGTCCGGCTACCGCTGACTGTCGGCGGCCGCAATGAGGGCCTTCAGCCGTTGCGCGATCTCGACAATGTGCGCGGCTTTCTCGGCGGCATGGGCCCCGGCGCCTTCTTCGACCTGCCATGGCTGCCGTTTTATCTCGCGATCTGCTTTGCGTTTCACGTGCTGATCGGTGTGACCGCGCTCGTCGGCGCGATCATACTGGTGACACTCACCGTCATGACCGAGTTCCTGTCGCGCGCCCCGGCCCGTCAGGCGTTGGGACTGGCGGCGCGGCGCAACGATCTGGCCGCCGCCAGCCGGCGCAATGCCGAAGTGCTGGTCGCGATGGGGATGTCCGGACGGCTGGGTAGGCGCTGGGGCGAGGCCAACCAGAGTTATCTCGACGGCAATCAGCGCGCCAGTGACGTGTCCGGCGGATTGGGGGCTGTCGCCAAGGTCATGCGAATGATGCTGCAATCGGCCGTGCTCGCGGTCGGCGCCTATCTCGTGATTCATCAAGAGGCGACCGCCGGCATTATCATCGCGGGCTCGATCCTGAGTGCGCGGGCGCTCGCGCCGGTCGATCTTGCGATCGCGCATTGGAAGAGCTTTATGGCCGCACGCCAAAGCTGGGGCCGCCTCAACCGCTTGCTGGAATCGATGCCGGCCCGCGCTACTCCGACCCTGCTGCAAACACCTTCCAGCGGCCTGTCCATAGAGGCTGTCAGTATGACAGCGCCGGGCGATCAGCGGGTCATTGTACAGGACGTGACGTTCGCGCTGTCGGCCGGAAACGGCCTTGGCATCATCGGGCCCAGCGGATCGGGAAAATCTTCGCTGGTGCGGGCACTGGTTGGGGTTTGGCAGCCGGCCCGCGGAAAGGTGCGGATCGACGGCGCCGCACTCGACCAATGGTCCTCGGACGTGCTCGGCCGCTACATCGGCTACCTGCCGCAGGACGTCGAATTGTTTGCGGGTTCGGTTGCGCAGAATATCTCCCGCTTCGATACCGAGGCCACTTCCGACAGCATTATCGCGGCCGCCAAGGAAGCCGGCGTCCACGAAATGATCATCAAGATGCGCGAAGGCTACGACACCCAGGTCGGCGAGCAGGGAACCGCCCTTTCGGCAGGGCAGGCGCAGCGCGTGGCGCTGGCGCGGGCGCTGTACGGCAACCCCTTCCTCATCGTTCTGGATGAGCCGAATTCCAATCTCGACACCGAAGGCGATGAAGCCTTGACGCGCGCCATCCGCGGGGCGCGTGAGCGCGGCGCCATCGTTGTGGTGGTCGCGCACCGGCCGATCGGCATCGAAGCGGTCGATCAGTTGCTCGTGCTTCGGGATGGCCGCATGCAGGCTTTCGGGCCGAAGGAGACCGTGTTGGGGCAGGTGCTGCAACAGCGTGTCGCTGCGCCGTCGCCGATCAAGATCGTCTCCGAAGGAGGCGTCGCCAAGCCATGATGGGTGTTCAGCCGAAAGGAGCGCGTCTTTCGATCCGGAAGCATCTGGTCGTCGGACTTTCCGTGGTGGTGCTGCTGGCCGGTGGGCTCGGCGGCTGGGCATCGACCGCGCAAATTTCAGGCGCGTTGATCGCGCCGGGATCCATCGTCGTCGAATCCAACGTCAAGAAGGTTCAGCATCCGACCGGCGGGGTGGTTGGCGAGGTGCGTGCCCATGACGGCGATCTCGTCAAGGCGGGCGATGTGGTGGTGCGCCTCGACGACACCGTCACCAAGGCGAGCCTTGCGATCGTCACCAAGAATCTCGATGGCTTGTGGGCGCGCGCGGCGCGGCTGGAGGCCGAGCAACGTGGCCTCGACAAAATCACCTTTCCATCGATGCTGGCCGATCGCGCCAACGACCCCGACGTCAAGGCGGTCATGGCGAGCGAAACCAAGCTGTTCGAGGTGCGCGTCAATGGCAGGATCGGCCAGAAGGCGCAGTTGCGCGAGCGCATCACCCAGTTGAATGAAGAAATTTCAGGTCTCACCGCCCAGGAGAAGGCGAAAGATCGGGAAATCGAGCTGGTCGAGCAGGAATTGACCGGCGTTCGCGACCTCTACGACAAGCATCTGGTGCAAATGAGCCGGCTCACCACGCTTGAACGCGACGCGGCAAGACTGTCCGGCGAGCGCGCGCAGTACGTTGCCTCGCGCGCCCAGGCCAAGGGCAAGATCACCGAGACCGAATTGCAGATCATCCAGGTCGACAAGGATTTGGTCAGCGATGTGTCCAAGGATCTGCGCGAGACCAACGACAAGATCGGCGAATTTGTCGAGCGCAAGGTCACGGCGGAAGACCAGTTGCGCCGGGTCGATATTCGCGCGCCGCAGGACGGCATGGTGCTGCAATCGAGCGTGCATACGGTCGGCGGCGTCATCACCGCCGGCGATGCCGTCATGCTGATCGTGCCGCAGGCCGACGACCTTCAGGTCGAAGCCAAGGTCAATCCGCAGGATATCGATAAATTGCAGGTCGGCCAGAAAACGCTGCTGCGGCTGTCGGCCTTCAACCAGCGCACCACGCCGGAATTGAACGGCGTCGTCACCCGTGTTTCGCCCGACGTCACCACCGATCAGCGCACCGGGCAGGCCTATTACACGATCCGCGTTTCGATGCCGCCGGAAGAGGTCGCGCGGCTCGGCGAGGTCAAGATGATTCCGGGCATGCCGGTCGAGGCCTTCGTGCAGACCGGCGAGCGCACCTTGTTGTCCTACCTGATCAAGCCGCTGCGCGATCAGTTGATGCGCGCGTTCCGGGAGAAGTGATCCTCTCGTCGCCCCCGCGAAAGGACCTATAACCACAGGCATTTGAGATGTAAGGACGCTGCTGCCGCAGCCTCCGTACCCATTGACGCTGGTGGTTATAGGTCCCGGCTCGCGCTTTCGCTTGGCCGGGACGACAGAAATTACCTCGACAAATTCTCCAACAACAACTTCAGCGCGCGAGCCGCAAAGGCGTGCATGTTGCCTTGGCGGTCGGCGCTACCGGTCTCAAGCGTGATGACCGACGATACCGGCCCGGCGATCGCCATGCAGCTATGACCGGCTGCGTCGCCATAGCGGTTGCCGGTGGGGCCGGTAGCGCCGGTCTCCGACAGGCCCCATGTCGTCGAAAAGCGCCCGCGGATCTGGTTCGCCAGCAATTGAGCATAAGGCTCCGACGCCGAGCGGATTCCTTTCATCGCCTCATCGGGAATGTCGGCGAGAAGCCGCCGCGCATCGCGGGTGTACACCACAGCGCCGCCGAGGAAGTAGGCGGATGCGCCGGGCACCGCGAGCAGGCTTGCCGAAATCAGCCCGCCGGTCGAGGATTCCGCGACTGCGATGGTTTCCTTCCGTGCGACAAGTTTGGCGGCGATCTGTTCGGCGATCGCAATGAGGTCCTTCATTGATCTTCAACTCCCGTTTATCGGAAAACCCATTTCCTATGCTTTAGCATGCAGGCGTCGCCTTTGCCCCGGTTGCGGCGTGGGTCATGCCCTGCTTCAATGCAGCGCTGTCATTCTGGAGCGATGCGTGGCGTCGAATCCGGAATCTCGAGATTCCGGGTCTGGTGCTAAAGCACCATCCCGGAATGACAGGACCGGAGAGGAAGCCAGCGTCATGACGTCGCCGATCGCGGGTGGTGTGGATTGCGACCTTCATCCCACCGTTCCCCATCTGACCAGTCTCTTGCCTTATCTCGACGACTATTGGCGTGACCAGGTGACCACGCGGGGGATGACCGACCTCATCTCGCAATCCTATCCGCCGAATTCGCCGATTTCAGCACGGCCGGACTGGCGGCCGGGCAAGGGCAAGCCGGGCTCAGACCTCGCGGACTTGCAAGCGCAGGCGCTTGATCCGTTCGGCGTCAGCTTTGGCATCTGTAATCCGCTGTTCGGTGTGCAGATGGTGTTTTCGGAAGATATGGCGGTGGCGTTCACCCGAGCTTTGAACGACTGGCTGGTCAAGGAGTGGCTCGACAAGGACGACCGCCTGCGCGGTTCGATCGTCATTCCCCTTCAGAGCGTTGAGAAGTCCGTCGCCGAAATCGATCGCTGCGCGCAGGACAAGCGTTTCGTCCAGGTCCTGATGCTGGTCATGGGCGACATGCCGCTGGGAAAACGCGCCTACTGGCCGATCTATGCCGCCGCTGAGCGGCTAGGGCTGCCGATCGGCGTTCACGCCGGGTCGAGCTATCATAACCCGCCGACGTCGGTCGGCTGGGGCTCCTATCACATCGAGGACTACGTGGCGCAGGCGCAGGCGTTTCAGACCCAGTTGACCAGCCTGATTGTGGAGGGCGTGTTCACACGGCATCCGAACCTGAAGATGGTGATGCTGGAAAGCGGCTTCACCTGGCTGCCGCCCTATCTGTGGCGGCTGCATAAATTCTGGCGTGGCATCCGCATGGAAACGCCCTGGGTCGACCGCGCGCCACTTGAAATTGTGCGCAGCAATATCCGGTTTTCGTTGCAGCCGATCGACGCGCCGCCGGAACCGGAAGTCTTAAATCGCCTGTTCGACCATATGCAGTCGGACGAATTGCTTCTATTCTCGACGGATTATCCGCATTGGCAATTCGATGGCGATGCGGCGCTGCCGGAGGGGATTTCGCCCGATCTGGTCAGGAAGATCATGATCGACAATCCCATGGCGACATACACCCGTTTGAAAGAACGGGTGACGAAGGAGACGACGCCATGAACGTCCAATTTCGCGAGCGACAGGGAGCGGCTTCGTCAGTGGACAGCAAAGCGCCTGCCAAGACGGCGATTGCCGATTGCGACATTCACCCCGTGCGCGCGACCGCGACCGAACTCCATCCCTTTCTCGCCAAGCGCTGGCACGAGCACCTCGAGACGTTTGGCAAGCATCCCTATCAGGGGATGATGGAGGGGCCGCCCTATCCGAAGGCGCAACCCAATGCATCGCGCCGCGATGCCTATCCGCCCGAAGGTGGCCCGCAAGGCTCCTCGCTTTCGTTCATGCAGCAACAGCATCTCGACCCGAACAATGTTGTGCTGGGGGTGCTCAATCCGCTTGCGACCGGACAAGGCATCCGCAACCATGAACTCGCTGCCGCGATTTGTTCGGCGATCAACGACTGGCAAATCGACAAATGGACCAGCAAGGACGCGCGCCTGAAGGGTTCTATCGTCGTCGCCAACGAGGATGGGCCGACCGCGGCCGCCGAAATCCGCAAGCGCGGCGGTGACAAGAACTTCGTCCAGGTGCTGCTGTTGAGTCGCACCGTCGAACCACTCGGCCAGCGCCGCTATTGGCCGATTTACGAGGCGGCCGAGGAAGTCGGGCTTCCCATCGGCGTGCATGCCTTCGGCTTCGGCGGCAATCCGATTACGGCCTCGGGCTGGCCGAGCTTCTATATCGAGGAGATGGTCGGCCACTCGCAATGCCAGCAGGCCGTGCTTTCAAGTCTGGTGCTGGAAGGGGTGTTCGATCGCCACCCGAGCCTCAAGATGATCATGATCGAGGCCGGCTTCGGCTGGGCGCCGTCACTTTCGTGGCGGCTCGACAAGAACTGGAAACGGCTGAAAAGCGAGGTGCCGCATGTGAAGCGGCTGCCCTCGGAAACCATTCGAGAGCACATCTGGTGGACTACGCAGCCGATGGAAGATCCCGAAAGGCGCGATCATTTGTTCGATTTGATCGAATGGGTCGGCTGGGACAAGCTATTGTTTGCCACCGACTACCCGCACTGGGATTTCGACGAGCCGTCACGCGTGCTGCCGCCCGGTGTCAGCGACTTCAACCGGGAGGCGTTCTATCTCGGCAATGCGAAGAAGCTGTATGGGTTGGCGTGAATCAAGATGACTCGGCATGTCGTCGCGCCGGTCGATGAACTGCCGCCGGGCTCGCGCAAGTTTCTCACCATCGACGAGCGCCCGATCGCGATCTTCAACGTCAACGGCGAATTCTTCGGGCTGTTGAACCGCTGCCCGCATCAGGGCGCGGCCTTGTGCGAAGGCGCATTGATCGGCCTTGCGCAATCGTCCGATCCCGGCGAGATCGAATACACCCGATTGGGCGAGATCATCCGCTGCCCGTGGCATGGGTGGGAATTCGATATTCGTACCGGCCAATCATGGTGCGACCCGAAGCGGTTTCGTACCCGCGCCTATGCCGTCAATGTCGAGCCCGGCACCAGCCTGGTGAAGGGGCCCTATGTGGCCGAGACGCTGAAGGTGTCGGTCGAGAGCGACTACGTGGTGGTGGATCTTTGACTGTCATTCCGGGGCGATGCGAAGCATCGAACCCGGCATCTCGAGATTCCGGGTCTGGTCCTTCGGACCATCCCGGAATGACGGCACCAAACTTAAACATGCCCCATCGTGCGCCGCTCGCGCGCATACCGCACCAGCGCGGCGTAGCGATAGAGACCGTGCACGAATTTTCCATAAGGCATCGTGATGAACAAGGCGAACACCACGCCGAGATGCAGCGCCAGCAACGGACCCATCGCCGATGTCTCGCGCCAGAGCAAGAGCGCAAGCCCCGTAAGCCCGGTCAGGAACAGCATCACGGTAAAGGCGGCGTCCATGCCGGAGCTGTTTTCGTCGACCAGCGCGGCGTCGCGTTTGGATTTCTCCGCGAGCAATCCGATCGGTCCAATCACGAGCCCGATGCCGCCGAGTGTGCCCAGCACCACCGGCAGGTCCCACCAGGGATAGGGCGCTTCGTGGGCCAGAAGGTAGTGATAGAGCGTCGCCACCGAGGTCGAGGCGAAGCACAGCAGGAAGCCGTAAAAGGTCAGGTGATGGTAGATCCGGCGGTGATCGGTCGGTCGTTCGTCTTCATTGAAACAGCCGACACCGCCGCCATCGAGATAGCGCAACTGGCCGGCGTCCTTCATCGCCTGCCACAGCGATGGCGGATCGGTCAGGGTGCCGAGAGGTTCGCCGATATCGCGACAGAAGGCGCGCAGCCCCATAACAAGTGCGAGGATTGCGTAAAGAAAGGCCGCGCCGAACAAGGCCGCCATCGCGTTGTGCGGCATCAGCGCATAGAACGCGCCCGGGCCGGTATGAACGCCGGTCAGAACCGCGTGATCGGTTAAAGCCGCAAAGCCGAAGATGAAGGCGGCGACGCTCAAGGCCGCAATAATGCCGATGGCGAGGCCGTTGCGGGCGAACAACCCTGCGAGCGCGCGCGGCCAGGCGTAAGTCGCCCAGGATTCGGTGCGCAGCGCGGCCAAGGTTTGCGGCACATTGACGTTGAATTCGTGTGGCGGCGAAAACTGGCAGTCGGTGTAACAGGCGCCGCAGGCGTGGCAGAGGTTGGCGAAGTAGTTGAGGTCTCCGTCGGAGAAGGCGCGGCGCATTTCCATCGCCGGAAATACCGCGCAGAGGCCCTCGCAGTAACGGCAGGAATTGCAGATCGTCATCAGACGATCTGCTTCGTTCAGGAGTTGGGTGCCGTGCACGCTGGACGGCTTTGTCGATATGTTCACTTGGTCAGGCCCTTCTTTTCCAGCCAGTTCTGGATCAGGCCGGCGACCTCGGCATTGTTCTTGTCCATCATGATCATATGCGAATTACCCTTGATGCCGATCTGCGGCAGGTCGACGACATCGACGCTGCCGCCGGCGGCCTTGATGCCGTCGGCGAACGCCACGCCAGTCGCGCGCATCTTCGGCCAGCGCGAATCGCGGTCAATGTAGTCGCCATAGACGATCAGCGTCGGAATATTCTTCAGCGCATCGACCTTCGCGGGGTCACCAACCGCCGCCGGCTCGATCGCGATCAGCGCCTTGACCTTGTCGGGTCGCGCCTGCGCCACCTTGAAGCCGAAGCTGCCGGCCTGGCTATGCACCATGATGATGCAGGGGCCAACGCGATCGACCTCGGCGATATAGGCGGCGATCGTGGCATCATCAGTGCTGGTCCAGCGTGGCACGCCCTGCTTGACGAAGTTGTCATAGCCTTCGCTCGGAAACTGGCTGCCCGGCATCAGTTTTCGCTTGGCGGGATCCGGATCGTAGGAGTTCGGCCCATCGCCAATGCGAAAGCGCTCGAAGGGGTTTGCAGTGGTCAGAAACACCGGTTCGCTCTTGAAGATATCAGGGTATTGCGCCCAGCCGGCGCGGCCGCGTTCGACCGCATCTGAATTGTAAACGCTCCAGCCCTTGCGCAGGAAATAATTCAGCCAGCCCTCGCGCCCGTCGGGTGTCGTCTCCCAGGTCACGCCGGTCAGTCCGCCGCCATGCCACATCAACAACGGAAACGCGCCATGTTCATTGGCGGGCAGGAAATATTGCACATACATCTGCTCGACTTGATACACGCCGTTCGGGTCGACTTTCGCCGGCACGCCGCCCGGCGCGAACGTCACTTCCTTGATCGGCTTGCCGCTGATCTCGACAAGGCGGCCGCCGACATGGAACGAGCCCATGTCGCGCAGCGAGATGGGCTCGGCCTGTGTTGCGCTAGCCGACGTCAGAGTTGCCGTAGCTATGGCGATCGCCAATCGTGACATGGTTTCTCCGTTCCTTACCCGGCTCGCGGCCAGCCAACTGATCGGGTTGTATTGGGGCCTCATGGTTCGAGACGTCGCGCCAAGGCGCAACTCCTCATCATAAGGGGCTGGATCTGTGTCTGGAACAACGACCTCATCCCGAGCAGGCGCGCAAGCGCCGTCTCGAGGGATGGGGCGAAACGTGGCTCAGTTCCTCGCATTCCTCGCCGCTTCCCGGCCCGCGATGCGGCCGAACACACTGCCGATGGTCATGCCCATGCCGGCGGCGTAACCCTTGCCCAGCACATTGCCGGACATGATTTCGCCGGCCGCGAACATGTTGGCGGAGGGTTTGCCATCCTTCATCAGCATGCGCGCCTGCTTGTTCACGCGCGTGCTGAGATACGTGAAGGTGATGCCGGGCCGTACCGGGTAGGCATAAAAAGGTGCCGTCTCGATCCGCCGCGCCCAATGCGTCTTCGGCGGCGTCAGTCCCTCGGTGCGGCAATCGTCCAGGATCGTATGATCGAAGGTGCCTGGCCGCACCGCCGCGTTGAAATCGCCAACGGTTTTTTCCAGCGCGGGGGGATCGAGCGTAAGCTTTTCGGCGAGGCCCGCGATGGTGTCGGACTCGAGCGGCGGAAACAGCGTCGGCATGAAGCTGTTGCGCGAACTCGCATCGAAGATGATGTAGGCGATCTGGCCCGGCTGGGCGGCGACAAGGCGTCCCCAGATCGCATAGCGCTTCGGCCAGATATCCTCGCCTTCGTCATAGAAGCGCTGGCCATCCCGGTTGACGACGATGCCGAACACCACGGAATCATGGCGGGTGATGATGCCGCCGTCGAATTTCGGCGCTCGGGCGTCGATCGCGACCGCATGGCATTGCGTGGGGTCGCCGATCTCCTGCACGCCCTTCTCCAGTAGTAATTTGAGGACCGAGCCGCGGTTATAGGGCGTGCCGCGGATCAGGAAATTGTCGGCCGCGTCTCCCCAATATTGCTTCAGCCATTCGATATTGGCCTCAAAACCTCCGGCGGCAGCGACCAGCGCCGAGGCGGTGACGGTCGTATGCCCGTCGCCGCGCTTGAGCGTGGCGGACAGGAACATGCCGTCAGTGATATCGAGATCGATGACTTCGGCATCGTAGAGAGTATCGATGCCGAGTTTTTCGGCGGTGAGGTAAAGCGCGTTCAACATCGCCCGGCCACCGCCGAGGAAGAACGAATTGGTTCGTCCCAGGCTGAGCGTGCCGCCGAGCGAAGGTTGCCAGCGCACGCCCTGCTGGACGATCCAGTGCAGGATGTCCTTGGACTCGGCGATCATGTGGCGCGCCAGCTCCTCGTCGGTCTGGCCGCCGGTGACGCGAAGCAGATCTTCCCAGAACTCTTCTTCCGTATAGGGTCCCGTGAGGATGTCGGTCGCCGCATCATGGGCGCAGCGCATGTTGCGGGTGTGGCGGGTATTGCCGCCGCGATAGAATTTCGGCGCGCCTTCCAGCACCAGCACCGAGGCGCCGTCGCGAGCCGCGCTGATCGCAGCGCACAGCGCGGCATTGCCCCCGCCGATCACCAGCACGTCGTATTTACGGGTCAAGTCGACCATGACCTTTGGTTATCTTGTTTGCATGGAAATCAGAACCGGCATCGGTGCAGGGCGATACCATCGTGGCGCATGATCGAAACAGTTACTCGGCGGCGACCGCGTGCGCCTTCGCAGCAGCCTCACCACCGCGGTAAATCACAAGCGTCGCGACGATGCCAAGAGCGGCGGCACACATCAGCCACAGGCCAGGAGAGGCTTTGTTGCCGGTGTGGTCGATGAGCCAGGTCGATGCGAAAGGCGTGAAAGTTCCGAACAGGGCCGCGGCGAGCGCGAAAGCCAGAGAGAAGCACGTAGTGCGAACATGCTTCGGCACCACCTCGACCAGCGCGCCCAGCATGGTGCCGCTGTAAACGCCGAAATAGAACGAAAGCATCATCTCGACCGCCAGCAATTTACCGAAGGTCGGTGCGGCGGTGAGCCAGAGCAGCGCCGGATACGCGGTGACGAAGGACAGGCTCGCAATCGCCAACAACACCGGCCGTCGGCCGATGCGGTCGGACAGCGCGCCGCCGACCGGGTTCCAGATAAAATTGGTCACCGCCACGAGCACCGTCACGAGAAGCGCGTCCTGCGTGGAGAGTTTGAGCACGTTCTGGCCGAAGGTCGGGGTGTAGATGGTGACGAAGTAGAAGGTCGTCGTCGTCAGGACTGCGATCATCATGCCGAGCAGGATGATGTTCCAGTTTACAGCGGCGGACTGGAAGACCTCGGACGTCGTGGGATGCTTCTTCATCGCCAGGAATTCCGGTGTCTCTTCAAGCGTCCGGCGCAACAGGAAAATGAAGGGAATGATGAGGCAGCCGATAAAGAACGGAATCCGCCACCGCGCGATTTCAAGGCCGCCCGTTATTCCGATGACGTCACCATTTACAGCTTCGTTGAGGACATAGCCGATGATCGCAGCGATAAAGATGGCGACCTGCTGGCTCGATGACTGAAACGAGGTGTAGAAGCCACGATTGCCGGGCGTCGAAATCTCAGCCAGGTATACCGACACGCCGCCAAGTTCGACGCCGGCGGAGAACCCCTGTATCAGCCGGCCGAGCAGCACGATGATGGGTGCCGCGACCCCGATCGCTGCATAGGGCGGACAAACGGCGATTGTCACCGTGCCAATCGCCATGATGGTGAGCGTCACGATCAGGCCTTTGCGGCGACCGATCCGGTCGATATAGGCTCCGAGCACGATCGCGCCGACGGGACGCATCAAGGCGCCGAGCCAGAAAACGCCAAACGTGAAGAGCAGTGTAGCCGTCTCATTTTCGGAAGGGAAAAAGGCTTTTCCGATGAGGGGCGCATAGAAGGCGAACAGGAAGAAGTCGAACTGTTCGAGGAAATTGCCGCTGGTCGCCCGGAGAATGGCGCCGATCCGCGATTTCAATTGGGGCGGCGGCGAACTGGACGATGGCGTCATTAAGGTTTCTCCCTGTATCCCATGCCGCATCAGCCCGTTTCGAGCGCGCGAGGGTTATTTGTCCGGCCAATCTGCCACGTCACAGCGGCCTGACCAACCGTAAATCAGGCAACTTTTCCGCTGCGCTGGATCGAGGCCAGCAGCCACTGCCGAAACGCCGACAGCTTGGCCGATTCGGCCCGCGCCTGCGGCGAAACCAGATAGAAGCCGGCATCGGCCGGCAGTGCGATCTTGAACGGCACCACCAGCCGGCCCTTGGCGATATCGCCTTCCACATAGGACGTCCGGCCCATCGCAACCCCCAGACCGTCAATGGCGGCCTGCACGGTCATCAGGATCAGGTCGAAGCTCAAGCCGGGCTGTTTCGAGATATCCGATGGTTGGCCGGCAGCGGTCAGCCATAGCCGCCAGTCGTCGTCGTAACCGCCGCTGGAGTGCAGCAGGGTGTGATGGGCGAGGTCTTGCGGGGATTGCAGCGGCCTGTCGCCTTTCAATAGCGCCGGGCTGCATACCGGAAACAGTTCGTCGGCCGTCAGCCAGTCGGCGCGCAGGCCGGACCAATGTCCCCGGCCGTAGCGGATCGCCGCATCGACGTCGTCGCGGCGGAAATCGACGAGGCTGGTCGACGAGGTGATGTGGACGTCGATCTCGGGATGGGCCTGCTGGAAGCTGGACAACCGCGGCAACAGCCACTTCGCGGCAAAGGACGCGAGCGTCGATACTGTCAGCACGCGGTCATCGTCCTTGCGCAACAGACGGTCGGTGGCGAGCCGCAGATCGTTGAAGGCGGCGCGGATGCCCGGCAGGTACTCTTTCGCCTCCGGTGTCAGCGTCAGGCTGCGGTTCTGCCGGACAAACAGGCGAATCCCAAGCTCCTCTTCCAGCCGCCGGATCTGATGGCTGATCGCGGTCTGGGTGACGTTCAGTTCGCCCGCTGCCGCCGTGAAACTCAAATGGCGGGCTGCGGCCTCGAAGGCGCGTAATCCGTTGAGGGAGGGGAGCCGGGTCGTCATGGTGCTACAATCATGAGTTTATATCATGTATTATGGCGCAAAGTGTCGTTTGCCGCAACCGCGAAATACGCAGATATTTACCTCCAAATACTACAGCTATGGAGGGTCATATGTCCCTTTGTGTTTGCGAGAGTGTGACAAATAATCATGAATCAGGCACTTTTTCCCGGTTCAGCCATCGTCTGCAAGTCTGGTTTGACCGCTGGCGTCAGCGCGACGAGCTGACCCACTGGTCCGACCGGGACCTGCATGACGTTGGACTGTCGTGGAGCGATGTCGCCCACGAGGCCGAGAAACCGTTCTGGCGGGCTTAAGCAGCAAGCAGCCAAGGCCGGCGCCGCCTTCCCGAAAGGGGCGCCGGTCGCGATTTTTAAGTTCGACGGGAGGCTCGCATGACCGCACTTCGCCTATCCGAACATCCGCGTCATATTGATCACTTACGGCTTCGCGATGGCAGCACCCTGACGGTCCGCCTTGTCGCACCTGATGATGGTGAGGCATTGCAGCACTACTTCCGCAATCTTTCGGTGCGCTCGCGTTACAGTCGCTTTCTGGGCGCGATGAGCGAGTTGCCGCCAAGCCAACTCGATCATTTTGTTCACGCCGGCGAGGATGACCGTTTCAGCGTGATCGCGGTGATGATGATCGGGGGCTTTGAGACCATTGTTGGCGAAGCCCGCTATGGATTCGATCCGACGACGGCAAGTTTCGAGTTCGGTATCTCCATCGACGACCGCTGGCAGGGCCAGGGCATCGGCGGGGCGCTGCTCCGCAATCTGCAATGCCGGGCGGCTGCGCTCGGCGCGCACAGGATATTCGGCGACACCTTGCGTTCCAACGAGGTGATGATCGCGCTGGCGCGCAAGTCTGGTTTTGCCTTCACGCGTCATCCCGACGACTGGAAGCTGGTGCGCTTTGAAAAGCATATCGATCCAATCCATCAGGATATTCCCTGCGCGAGCTGGAAGCTGGTGGCGGAGCGGCGCGCAGCGGAGATGGTGATCTAAGGTCCCTCGTCATTGCAAGCAAAGCCGTAGGATGGGTTGAGCAATAGGCGAAACCCATCGCTTTCGGATATTCGGCCGATGGGTATCGCTTCCGCCTTCGCTCGTTCAGCTACGGCGGACGAGGTCGCTCTACCCATCCTACGGACCGCGGACTGGCGCCTGCACTCAAAACTTCTCCACCCAGGGCCGCAACTCCAGCTCCCAGGTCCAGGCGCTTCTGGGCTGTTGCAACACGTTCCAGTAGCTCAGCGCAATCGCGTCGGGATCGAGCATGGAATCCGGCCGGTCGGCGGGCTCGGTTCGCGTTGCGCTTTTGATACCGCCATCAATGACGAAGTGCGCGATGTGAATGCCTTGCGGCGATAATTCGCGCGCCATGCTTTGCGCGAGGCCGCGCAGCGCAAATTTCCCCATCGCAAAGGACGCCGACTGTGCGTAGCCCTTGACGCTGGCGGACGCGCCCGTGAACAGGATGGCGCCGTGTTTGTTGGGCAGCATGCGTTTGGCCGCTTGCTGGGCCACCAGGAAGCCGCCGAACGCGCTCACGGCGATTGCCTGCGCCACCTCCGCCGGCACGAGATCGACAAGGGGGCCTCGTGCCCGCGCGCTGGCATTGTAGACAACCAGATCGGGTGTCCCGATCTCGCGCTCGACCAGGCCGAACAGGCGCTCGACTTCCTCTGGCTCGGTGGCGTTGCAGGCATAGGCGGTTGCCTTGGTCTCCGTGCAAAGCGCGCCCAGCTTTTCGACGCTGCGGGCGGCGAGTGCGACGCGAATCCCTTCGCGCGCGAACAACCGCGCCAGCGAGGCGCTCAGGCCCGCGCCGGTGCCGACGATCAGGGCATTCCTGTATTTTGGGGCGTCCATCGGATGTTCCTCACTTTTATCTCGCGGTGGATGTGCGATAGTTCGCTTCAACAGATGAGGAAGCGAACAAGGAAATTCAATGCATGAGCATTCGCAAAAGCGCTTTGTGAATTCAGACCTTCTCGCGCCCGACACGACGGGAATGAATTTCTACCGCGCCGATCCGGCGCTTGCGGACTTGCTGCGCATCCATCTGCCGGAAGCATTATTTCGTCATATCGAGCCACATCTCGACCGCCTTGGGGCGCTCGCCGGCGGTCATCTCGACGAATGCGCGAGGCTCGCCGACCGGCATGTACCCGTGCTGCATCAGCGCGACCGTTTCGGCCGTGACGCACAGTGGATCGAATATCACCCGGCCTACCGTGAACTCGAGCGCGCCGCCTTCGGCGAATTCGGCATTCATGCGATGTCGCTTCGCAAGGGCATCATGGGTTGGCCCGAGAAATATCCTGTCGTCGCCAAGCACGCCTTTACGTTTCTGTTCAATCAGGCCGAGTTTGGACTCGGCTGCCCGATCAACGTGACCGATGGCTGCGCGAAGCTGCTCGCGAATTTCGGCAGCGAGGCCTTGAAGGAAAAATATCTTGACGGCCTGACGCAAACCGACATGAGCAAGCTGACCCAGGGTGGCCAGTTCATGACCGAAAAGGAAGGCGGTTCCGACGTCGGCTCGCTGACCACGACCGCGGTCGAGGAGGGCGACCACTGGCGGCTTTACGGCGAGAAGTGGTTTTGCTCGAATGCCGACGCCAAGGTCGTGATGCTGCTGGCGCGACCGCAAGGCGCCGGACCCGGCACGCGCGGCGTCGGCCTGTTCCTGATGCCGCGAACGCTGGATGACGGCCTGCCCAATGCTTACCGGATCGTGCGGCTGAAGGACAAGCTCGGCACCCGCTCGATGGCCTCGGGTGAGATCAAGCTGGAAGGCGCGATTGCTTATGCCGTTGGCAAGCTCGACCGCGGCTTCGTGCAGATGGCCGAGATGGTCAATTCATCGCGGCTCTCCAACGGCGTGAAATCCACCGCGCTGATGCGCCGCGCGTATCACGACGCGATGACGGTTGCCAAAAACCGTGTGGTGTTCGGCAGTCGCATCATCGACCTGCCTTTGGCGCGGCGTCAATTGATGAAGATCATGCTTTCGACCGAGCAGGCGCTGTCGATGAGTTTTATCACGGCCGACGCGCTCGACCGTGCCGAGGCCGGCAGCCAGGACGCCGCCGCCTTGTTGAGGATACTGACGCCGACATTGAAATTCCGCGCGACGCGCGACGCCCGCAAGGTCTGCGGCGATGCCATGGAGATGCGCGGCGGCATCGGATACATTGAGGAGTTCGCGACCGCCAGGCTGTTGCGCGACGCGCATCTCGGTTCGATCTGGGAAGGTACCGGCAACATTGTCGCCATCGATGCCCTCACGCGGGCGGTCGGCCGCCACAGTGCTGATGCAGCGCTAGTGGCTGATCTGCATGCCAGGATCAATGATAGCCCCAGCATTCCGAATGTGTTCCGGGACCGGCTGCGCGCGCTTGCCGACAGGGCAATCGAATTTGCGCGCAAGGTCGCAGGCGGCGGCGAGAACGAGACTGAAGCACGGCGCGCCACCAGCCTGCTCTATCATGTCGCAAGCGCGGTCGCTCTGGCATGGGAGGCTGATCGCATTCACGAGATGCGTGGCGATGCGCGCCGGCTGCTGTTGTCGCGGCTCGTGGTCGATCACAAGCTTTCCGCCGGCGATCTGTTCCGGCTCGCTGACGATGGCCAGCAGCGCGCCATCACCGACCTTTTGCTCGGAGATCGCGCGGTCGGCATCGCCGAGGCCGGAGAGTTGCTCCGCTGATCACCAAAAATGATCGAGATCAAGCCGCCCCGATCAGAATCCCGACGCCGAGCACGATGACGCCGCCCAACACGATCTGGAACACGGCCTGCAGGAATGGCGTGTCCATATAACGGGCGCGGATATAGGCGATAGCCCAGAGTTCGAAGAAGACCACGACGCCGGCGATCGCGGTCGCGATCCAGAAGGCGTTGGCCCAGCGGTCGGGCACCAGATAGGGCATGGTGTGGCCGAGCCCGCCAAGCGCGGTCATCAAGCCGCAGGTCAGGCCACGCAGCCAGGGTGAGCCACGGCCGGTGAGCGAGCCGTCGTCGGACAAGGCTTCCGCAAAGCCCATGCTGATGCCGGCGCCGATCGAAGCGGCGAGACCGACGAGGAATGTCTGCCAGTTCTGGTGCGTGGCGAAGGCGGCAGCAAACAGCGGGGCCAGCGTCGAGACCGATCCGTCCATTAGTCCGGCCAACCCCGGCTGCACATATTGCAGCACGAACACGCGACGGCGTGTCTTGTCTTCTTCGGCGCGCACGTCCGGGGTGAGAATTTCGTCGGTTAATTTGGCGGCGACGTGCTCGTGGCCTTTTTCCGCCTCTGCCAGATCAGCGAGCAGCCGTCGAACGCCGACGTCCTGGGTCTGTTCGGCGGCCTTGATGTAAAATCGCTCGGCCTCGAACTCCATCGTCGCCGCTTCCTTGCGCACGGTGTCGAGTGACAGATTCTTGGTTAGCCAGATCGGGCGGCGGCGGAGAAAACCTCTAACGTTGTCCCGCCGTATCGGCGGCAGATTTGGGCCGAAGCGCTGCTCGTAAATCTCCAGCAACTGGTGGCGATGGCCTTTTTCCTCCTCGGCCATCTCCTCGAATATCTTGGCCGATTCCGGGTAGCGCTCCGCGAGGTCTTCCGCGAAGCTCATATAGATGCGGCTGTCTTCCTCTTCGGCTGATATCGCGACCGCCAGCACTTCCCGCTCGCTCAAATCGGCAAAATTCTTCATCGCTCGCCCACAATTTAGAATTATTCTAAATTGGTATAGCGATCACTCCTTGTGAGGTCAATTCGCAGGCTCCATTTCCGTGTCTGCCTTTCAGGGAACCGTTCCGGTTCCCGCTCGTTCGACTTCCCGTGACACGATGCAGGGGAGCGTCATGCGAAAAGTCAGATACCGTCTCAACGATCCGCGGCTTGCGCCGCGCCGAACCCGGCTCGAGATCCCCGGATGGGCCGGGAAGCGGGAACCACGCGCGAATGGTTCGCGTGAGCAGGTGTGGCACTGCGTTCCATTTTCGGAAGGTGCCCAATACGGGATCGAACTATTCTATCCCTACGACAACGAACTGCATGTCAGTACGAGAGACGGGCAGCTGGTTCTGAAGAGCGACTGGGGCGATCCGCCGGACAGCGGGCTGCAATGGCCGCCGTTCCGTAAGTTTGGCGACACGTTCTACACCTACCAGATTCTGCTCGATATGAAGGTCGAGCAAGGCATGGCAATCAGGACCGAACCGCATCCGCGTTTCTACACTGATGCCAGCGATACCGTGCCGATTGCGGTCCCGGCCTTGATACGGAACTGGTGGCCGATGATGTTTTTCTGCGTCTTCAAGGCGCCGGGCGAAGGGCGCACCCACATCTTCAGGCCGAAAGAGACTTTCGCCCAGATCATCGTGATTCCGGAAGAGGCCGATTTCGAGCTTGAGCCCATGAGTTCGGAGGAGTTCGCCGAACGCGAGTTACAGGCCCGACGCATCTATAATAACCGGCCAAATCTCTCGGCTGGGACCGAATGGACCTCTTCGACGGACACGGTGTTTGACGGGACTTACCGGCACCTGCACCGGGCGGCGAAGGAGAAAGCGCGCCAGGAATAGCGTTAAAAAGAATCGCAAAAAAACAGGACCTCAAGAGGTCCTGTTTAACGGTTGATGCCGTTCACCGCCAATGGTGATGGTGATGATGGTGGTGGCGCCGGAAGTATCGGTGATGATGGTGGTGGTGATGGTAAGCAAGCTGGACGTTATTTTCGGTAGCCGGCTTTTCGTCCATCGTGTTCAATAGCGCCGTCGCATTGGGAATCGGTTCCAGTAATTCGGCAAATGAATTCGCCTTCAAAGCATCGCTCGGGTCCGCCGTCGGAGCGGCCTGGGCCACGCCGAGCGTTGCCACCGCGCCCAATAGTCCGGTGATCGTTTTATGCATAATCACTCCTTCAATCTCAGACATCCGGGTGCAAAACCCGTCGGTCGGCAACGCCGGTATTTGGGGATTGTTCCAGTAAGAGGGGTGTTCGGGACGCGATTTGATGAATGGTCAAGCGGCGGTCGCGTCCAGAAATTGCAACAGCAAGCGGCCGACTTCGCCCGGCTGTTCCTGCTGAACCCAGTGTCCGGCGCCTTCAACGAGATGAATGTCCGACATGCGCGTGCAGGCCGTCTTCTGCATCGTCTCGAACATGCCGGGACGCTGATAGGTGCCCCAATCCTGCCGTCCCGAGATAAAGCAGGAGGGCACGTCGATGCTCTTCCCCGACCAGGTCTCGAGTTCCGAGGTAAATGCACCCGACGTGCCGCAGCGGTACCATTGCAAGCCGCCCTGGAAACTGGTGCGCCGATATTCGGCGCTGTAGACGGCGAGCTCACCATCGGTAAGCCACGCGTTGGCGGCGATCGCCTCCGTCGACGGCATTTCTGCCGCGACCGTCTCCGCCATGGTCTTCGCAAGATCCATCACATAATAGGTCGGCAGTCTGGCGAGTTCGCCCGCTGACCAGGATTTGAGCGGATAAGGCCGGTTGTCTTTCCAGTCCGCGCTCTTGTGATGGTAATAAGCGCGCAGAAAATCATGCACGCCCTGTGGCGCGCGCCACATATCGTCGTTCGCCTCGCGCGTCGAATAGTACCAGTGATAGTGTTTGCGCGGGCGCGGCAGCGCGGCCAACTCGTGGTGCACCGGATCGACACGCTTCGGCGGCAATGGTGCATCCGCGATATCGAAGGCCATTCGCGGCGGACCTGCGAACGGCGCGCTCATCAAGACCACCGATCGAAACACGTCGGGGCGGATTATGCCGCACCATGCAGCGACCGAACTTCCGAAATCATGCCGACCACCGCTGCCACCGAACGGTGACCGAACGCCGAGACGACGCCAAGCGCGTCGCGCACGAGGTTAGTCAGCCGGAACGGCATGAGGCTGCCATCATAGCTCGCGTCCCAGCCGGTGGTCCGGCCATAGCCGCGCTGGTCCGGCGCGATCACGTGATAGCCGGCCTCTGCCAGCACCGGCATCACCTTGCGCCAGCTGAAAGCGAGCTCCGGAAAGCCGTGCAGCAGCAGCACGCAAGGGCGTCCCCGGCTTTCAAAGCCGGACTCCAGCACATGCATGGTGAGGCCGTTGATGCCCTCGATCGTGCGCGGGCGGATGCTTGCGGGCAGCGGGAGGTCAGGGAGGGTGGGCGGACTTTTCATGCTGCGATTTTTCATGATGGTGAGGAGCGCGACCCGCCCGAGCTAGGCCGCCAGCGAATGGCGCAATTAGACTCCGCGCCGTCTCCGGACGATGCGTTGCATCGCCGGGAGAACCATGAGGTCCTGTATCGCTCATCCTTCGAGACGCGCGCAAGAGCGCGCTCCTCAGGATGAGGTATCTAAAAGCGACAACAGCTCACAGCCGTTCCACGATGGTGACATTGGCCATGCCGCCGCCCTCGCACATGGTCTGCAAGCCATAGCGTTTGTTGCGCTGTTTGAGCGCGTTGACCAGTGTCGTCATCAGCTTAGTGCCGGAGCCGCCGAGCGGATGGCCAAGCGCGATGGCGCCGCCATGGACGTTGAGCCTCTCGGGATTCGCGCCGGTGGTCTTCAGCCAGGCCGTCGGTACGGACGCGAAGGCCTCGTTCACCTCGAACAGGTCGATGTCGTCGATCTTCATGCCAGCTTTTTTGAGCGCCCGTTCCGTTGCATGCAGCGGCGCGTCCAGCATGATCACGGGATCGCCGCCCATCATGGTCATGTGGTGAACCCGCGCCATCGGCTTAACGCCGAGCGACTTCAAGCCCTTTTCATTGACGACCATCACGCCGGAGGCGCCGTCGCAAATCTGGCTGGCGGAGGCGGCGGAAAGCTTGCCGTTCTCCGCGATCAGTTTGACGTTCTTGATACCGTCCAGACTGACGTCAAAACGAATTCCTTCATCGACCGCGTGAATATCCTTTGAGCCGTCGGCGCGTGTAATCGGCAGCGGCACGATCTCGTCCTTGAAACGGCCGGCCTGCGTCGCCGCGATCGCCCGCTGGTGGCTGTTATACGAATACTCATCCAGATCGTCTTTGGAGAGGCCGTATTTCTCCGCCATCATCTCCGCACCGGTGAACTGGCTGAACACGATGTTGGGGTAGCGCTGTTCGATATTCGGGCTTTTGTAATGGCCGAATCCGTTTTTCGCGGGCAGCTGCGAGGCAAGCCCCATCGGCACCCGCGTCATTGCCTCGACGCCGGCCGCGATCACGACGTCCATGCTGCCCGACATCACCGCCTGCGCCGCAAAGTGCAGGGCCTGCTGCGAGGAACCGCATTGCCGGTCGATCGAGGTGCCGGGCACGCTCTCCGGCAGCTTGGACGCCATAATGGCGTTGCGCGCGATATTGTTGGATTGTTCGCCAACCTGCATGACGCAACCCATGATCACGTCTTCGACCTGATCTGGTGCCGCGCCGGAACGCGCTACCAGCGCGTCGAGTACGGAGGCCGCGAGATCGGCCGGATGCCAGCCTGCAAGGCGGCCTCCCTTGCGGCCGCCGGCGGTGCGCGCGGCGGCGACGATATAGGCCTCGGCCATGGGCGTTCTCCCTGATTTTATTGAGCGGAATTTTTGATTAGTTACGCGAATTAGAATGGCGTGGTCGCATTTAGTCAATCAATTAAGGCTTGAGGCGACCCGCGCCATGGGGTTAGCGTGCATGCAAGAATGAAGAACAGGGAGAGGCGCCATCATGCAGTTAAAGGACGTTGCAGTCTTGATTACCGGCGGCGGTTCCGGCCTTGGAGCTGCGACCGCGCGCGCGATGGCGGCCAAAGGCGCCAAGGTCGCCGTGCTGGATCAAAGCAAAGAGAACGCCGAGAAAGTCGCGGCTGAAGTAAAAGGGATCGCGGTCCCCGCCGACGTGACCGACGAGGAACAGGTCAAGGCCGCGATAGCCAAGGCGGAAAGCGCCCATGGCATTGCACGCGTGCTGGTGAATTGCGCCGGGATCGGCGGATCGCAACGCATCGTCGGCAAGGACGGCGTCTACCCGCTCGCCAAGTTCGCACGCATCATCAACGTTAATCTGATCGGCACCTTCAACGTGCTTCGGCTGTTTGCCGAACGGCTCTTGACCCAAGAGGCTGTGGGAGAAGAGCGCGGCGTCATCATCAATACCGCGAGCGTCGCGGCCTATGAGGGCCAGATCGGCCAGATCGCCTACGCGGCCTCCAAAGGCGGCGTGGTCGGCCTCACGCTGCCTGCCGCGCGCGATCTCGCCCAGCACAAGATCCGCGTCAACACGATTGCACCCGGTCTTTTCTTGACGCCGCTTCTGATGGGGTTGAACGAGCAGGCCCGCCAGAGTCTCGGCGCGCAGGTGCCGCATCCTGCGCGCCTCGGCGATGCCGCCGAATACGGCAACCTCGCGGTCCACATCGTCGAGAACGCGATGCTCAATGGCGAAACGATCCGCCTCGATGGCGCGATCCGTATGGCGCCGCGATAATGAGAAAGTTTGCTTTGCACTGGAGAGTAGCGGCATGAATTTCGATTTTTCCGACGAACAAAAGCAATTGCGCGACACCGCGCGGAAATTTCTCGCCGAGAAATGTCCGCCCAAGGCCGTGCGTGCCGTGATCGGCGGTAAAGCGCCATATGACCGCGATCTGTGGAAGGGTCTTGCCGAGATGGGCCTTCTCGGCGTCGCGATCCCGGAGGCGTATGGCGGCACCGGCGCCGGCCACCTGGAGCTGTGCGTGATCGCCGAGGAGATGGGCCGGGCGCTTGCGCCGGTGCCGTTTTCGTCAACGGTCTATCTCGCCGCCGAAGCGCTGCTCATCGCAGGCAGCGAGGCGCAGAAGCAGAAATGGCTGCCTGTGATCGCCTCCGGCGATGCGATCGGGACGCTTGCTTTGTTTGAAGGCAAGGGCAATCCGTCTCCGCAGGCGATCAAGCTCGCGGCGTCCGGCGGCAAGCTCGATGGCGTGAAGAAGCCGGTCGCCGATGGCGCGATTGCCGATTTCGCGATCGTGGCCGCGCGCACCGGTTCGACCGGCCGGGAGACCGACATTTCGCTGTTTCTGGTGGATATGAAGGCCGACGGGGTCGAAGCCAAGGCGCTCGCCAATATCGATCCATCGCGCAACCAGGCGGAAATTGTCTTCAAGAATTGCAAGGCCGAACCGCTCGGAGCTTTGGGCGAAGGCTGGAGCATTATCGCTCAGGTGCTCGACCGGGCCGCGGTGCTGCTCGCCTTCGAACAGGTCGGCGGCGCCGACCGGGCGCTCGAGATGGGCCGCGACTATGCGCTCGATCGTATCGCCTTCGGCCGGCCGATCGGGTCGTTTCAGGCGATCAAGCACATGCTCGCCGACATGTATGTCTCGGCGACGCTGGCGCGCTCCAATTGCTATTATGGCGCCTGGGCGCTCTCGACCAATGCCGGTGAACTGCCGGAAGCCGCCGCGGCTGCACGGATCAGCGCGACGCAGGCATTTCAGCATTGCGCCAAGAACAACATCCAGGTCCATGGTGGCATGGGGTTCACCTGGGAGTTCGACTGTCACCTCTATTACCGCCGCGCGAATGCCACGGCGCTCTCGCTCGGCTCACTGTCGTATTGGGAAGATGCCTTGATCGACCGCATGCGGAAAAGGAATGCGGCATGAATTTCGACGACACCCCGCAGGAAGCCGCATTCCGCGCCGAGGCGAAAGCCTGGATCGCGGCGAACGCGCCGAAGCAATATGAAGAGGAATTGAAAAATTCCTCGCTCGGTCGCGCCGTACTCAAGGGCGCCAATGTTCTCGATGTTGCCAAAGCGTGGCAGAAGAAGAAGGCGGACGCTGGCTGGGCCTGTCTGCATTGGCCGAAGGAATATGGCGGCCGTGGCGCTTCGCCGATCGAGCGCGTGATCTGGCAGCAGGAAGAGGGCGCGTTCGGCAAGCTCTCTTCCACCTTCATTATCGGCCACGGCATGTGCGGCCCTACTGTGATGGCCTATGCAAGCGAGGAGCATAAACGGCGATACCTGCCGCCGCTGGCTTCCGGCGAGGATATCTGGTGCCAGCTGTTTTCAGAGCCCGCCGGCGGCTCCGACGTCGCGGGCCTGCGCACGCGCGCGGAAAAACGCGGCGACGAGTGGGTCATCAACGGCCAGAAAATCTGGACGTCGGGGGCGCATTATTCCGACTATGGAATCCTCTTGACGCGCACCGATCCCGCTGTGCCCAAGCACAAGGGGCTCACCATGTTCTTCCTGAGCATGAAGAGTCCCGGCATTGAAATCAGGCCGATCAAGCAGGGCAACGGCAATTCCGACTTCAACGAAGTCTATTTCACCGACGTGAAAATTCCGGACTCCCAGCGGTTAGGGGCGGTCAACGACGGCTGGAACGTATCGCTGACCACGCTGATGAACGAACGCATGTCGATCGGTGGGGGTATGGCGACCGGCTTCTCGGAGTTGTTCGAATTTTGCAACAACCTGATGCTCGAAGACGGGCTCGCAATCGATGATCGTGGCGTCCGCTCAAAGCTCGCGCATTGGGCGGTGCGCGCCAGCGGGCTCAAATATACCAGCATGCGCGCGATCTCGGCCTTGTCGAAAGGCGAGCGCCCGGGACCGGAGAATTCGATCGGCAAACTGGTGGCGGGATCGATGATCCAGGATATCTCGGCCTATGCGATGGATTTGCAGGGCGCGGCCGGTGTGCTTTCCGGTCCCGAGGACGCGGAGGTCGCCGGCAAATTCCAGGCGATGCTGTTGCGTGCGCCCGGCACCCGCATCGAAGGCGGCACCGACGAGATCATGCGCAACATCATCGCCGAGCGCGTGCTCGGTTTGCCCGGCGATATCCGGGTCGACAAGGATGTGCCGTTCAACCAGATCCCGACCAAGGGGCGGAGCTGACGTCGTCATTCCGGGATGCGTGCAAAGCACGCAGACCCGGAATCCAGAGGTTTTTGGATCGAGATTCTCCAATGTACAATTGTACATCGTAGTTCGCGCTGCCGCGCGCCCCGGAATGACAGAAGGACCCGCCCATGAACTTCGATGACACGCCGCAAGAAGCCGCCTTTCGCGCCGAGGCAAAAGCGTGGGTCGACGCCAATGCGCCGCGCGAATTCGAGGCGGAACTTTCGAAGGCTTCGCTCGGGCGGATCAGGCTGCAGAAGCACGACATCGTCGAAGTCGCCAAGGCGTGGCAAAGGAAGAAGGCCGAAGGCGGCTGGGTGTGCCTGCACTGGCCGAAGGAATATGGCGGCCGCGGCGCTTCGCCTGTTGAACGCGTGATCTGGCAGCAGGAAGAGGGGATTTACTTCAAGCTCACAAGTCCGTTCCAGATCGGCGAGGGCATGTGCGGGCCGACGCTGCTGGCTTTCGGCAGCGAGGCCGACAAGCGGCGCTATCTGCCGAAGATCGCCTCGGGTGAGGAAATCTGGTGCCAGTTGTTCTCCGAGCCCGCGGGCGGCTCCGACGTGGCGGGCCTGCGCACCCGTGCCGAACGCGATGGCGATCACTGGATCATCAACGGGCAGAAGATATGGACGTCGGGCGCGCATTATGCCGACTACGGCCTGCTCATCACCCGCACCGATCCGGCCGTGCCCAAGCACAAGGGCCTGACCATGTTCTTCATCGACATGAAAGACCGGGGCGTCGAGGTCAGGCCGATCAAGCAGGCCAACGGCATGCAGGAATTCAACGAGGTGTTTTTCACCAATTTGCGCGTTCCCGATTCGCAGCGGCTGGGCGCGGTCGGCGACGGCTGGAACGTGTCGCTCACCACGCTGATGAATGAGCGGATGTCGATCGGTGCGCGGCTCGCCACCGGGTTCAACGAGCTGTTCGAGTTTTGCTGCAACCTGATGACCGAAGATGGTCTTGCGATCGACGATCGCGCGACACGTTCGAAGCTTGCTTCCTGGGCGGTCAAGAACAGTGGCCTCAAATACACCAGCATGCGAACCATCTCGGCGCTGTCCAGAGGTGAACGTCCGGGCCCTGAAAATTCGATCGGAAAGCTCGTGTCAGGCGCGATGCTTCAGGATATCGCGACCTATGCGATGGACCTGCAAGGCGCCAGCGGCCTACTGAACGATCCGGAGACCGCCGAAGTCGGCGGTCAGTTCCAGGCGATGTTGCTGTCGTCGCCATCGGTGCGGATTGCCGGCGGCACCGACGAAATCCTGCGCAACATCATCGCCGAGCGCGTGCTGGGTTTGCCTGGCGATATCCGCGTCGACAAGGATGTGCCGTTCAACCAAATCCCGACCAAGGGACGATAAGACATGTCAACGATCGCCGGGAAACCCTCCGGGAGCCGACACAGCACCGAAGAGCGCATCGGCGTCCTCCAGGAACTGCTGGGTGAGCGCTTTTCCTGCCGCGCCTTCAAACCCCATCCCGTCCCGCGCCCGATCATCGAGCGGATATTGCAGACGGCCCAGCGCACCGCGTCGTGGTGCAACAGCCAGCCCTGGCAGGTCGTGATTGCGAGCGGCGAGGCAAAAGAAAAATTTCGCAAGGAGATTTACGCGGCGGCGGCTTCGGGCAAAGACGATGGCGACTTTCCGTTTCCGCGAGAATATCGCGGCGTCTATCTGGAGCGGCGGCGCGAAAGCGGGTTCCAGCTTTACAACACGCTTGGCATCGTGCGCGGCGACAGGGCCGCCTATGCGAAACAGGCGCTGGAGAATTTCAATTTCTTCGGCGCGCCGCATGTGGCGATCATCCACACCGACGAGGCGCTCGGCGTCTACGGCGCGGTCGATTGCGGCGCCTATGTCGGTAATTTCATGCTGGCCGCGCAGGCGCTCGGCCTCGGCACGATTCCGCAGGCCGCGTTGGCGCACCAGTCCGGCCTGATTCGGCGTCATTTCAAGCTCGGCGACGACCGGCGGGTCGTGTGCGGGATATCTTTTGGTTACGCGGACCGCGATCACCGCATCAACAGCTATCGTACGTCGCGGGCGAGCGTGGCGGAGGCGGCGGTGTTTGTGGATGAATAGAGCGAATCGCCGGGATTATAAGGTCCTCATCCTGAGGAGCGCGTTCTTACGCGCGTCTCGAAGGATGAGAGTCGAATCCGCGGTCATCCCTCGAGACGCGGCCTGACGGCCGCTCCTCGAGATGAGGGTGGCGCTGCTTGATCAAAACTTCGGCGGCCGTTTCTCGGCGAAGGCCTTGATGCCTTCCTTGATCTCGTCGCCGCGCATGCTGTCGCGATGCCGGCGATCGGCGGCCTCTTCATCAAGCGTGCCGCGCGCGATTTCGTGGATGGTGCGTTTCATGCCGCGCATCGCAATCGGTGCGTTTCCGGCCAGAAGAGTTGCAAGCCGGTCGACTTCCTCGTCCAGCGCCTCGGGAGGGACCATCGCCGTGAGGTAGCCGATGCGCAGCATCTCCGTCGCGCCGATTTTCTCAGCGGTCAAAAATAGCCGCTTGGCGTTATCGAGTCCGAGCCGCGTCACATAGCGGGCGATGCCGCTCTTGTAGTAGTGCAAACCCAGCCGCGCCGCCGGCATGAACATCTCGCCGGTGTCGACGCCGATACGGAAATCGCAGGCGAGCGCAAGGTCGGTCGAGCCGCCATAGACGCCGCCATTCAGACGGCAGATGGTGGGAATGCCGATATCCTCGAGCCGGTTGACGACCGCCTCAAAAGCGGAGCCGGCGCTTTTTTGCTCGACTTCACTCGTGGCGCGTTCGGCGACCGAATTGAGGTCATAGCCGGCGCTGAAGGCGCGGCCAGTGCCGGTGAGCACCAGAACGCGGATAGCGGGGTCGGCCTCGATCTCCGCAAACAGCTTCAACAACACATTGAGGTCGTCGGCCTGCAGGCGGTTGAGATGTTTCGGCCGGTTCAGGCGGATGGTGGCGCGGGCGCCGTGCCGTTCGAGCACGGGCGGGCTTGCGTCGATTTCCGACATTCTTCTTTCTCCGCTACTTGTTTTCCAGCACGCGCCGCTGAGCTTCGGCATCGATCGTCTCGCCCAGATCGGGGTGACGAGCCATCAGAAGCCGAAAATCGACAAGATCGAGCACCAGAAGCTGCGACACCCGTGTCGTCGTGATATTGGCCGAACGCAGATTATTGCCGAGCAGCGCCATTTCGCCGAAAAAAGCGCCTTCGCCAAGCGTGACTTTCTTGCCTGGCAGGTCGACCTCGACCTCGCCGCTGGCGATGAAGTACATGCAGTCGCCGGTCTGGCCCTTGCGGATGATGGTGGTGCGCGCCGGCAGGTCGATAGTTCGCAGCATGTGGGTGACGTCGGCAATCGCGGCCGGGCCAAGAGAGGCGAAGAACGGCACCTTGCTCACGGATTCCCAGGTACGCAGGAAATTATCGCGGCGGGTTTCCGCGGCAAAGCCGGTGGCGAGGATACCGGCCCAGAGCCCGAACACGCCTAACCCGCAGATCATGACGGCGGCGGCGATGATCCGGCCCAAGGGGGTGAGCGGCACCACATCGCCATAACCGGTCGTCGTCAAGGTCGCCACCGCCCACCACAAGGCCGCCGGGATGCTGCCGAATGCTGACGGTTGAAGATCGCGCTCCAGGAAGAATTCCACCACCGAGGCGAGGAAGAGGACCATCAGGAAGATCACGAGCACGCTCAACAGCGGCCCGGATTCCAGTACCAGCACCCGGCGCAACTGCCGCAAGCCGCGAATGCCGGGGACGACCTTGAGCACCCAGAACATGCCGAGCAGCCAGGCCGATTTGGGGGGTACTCCTGCTGCCAGCGCAACGGGCACCGCCAGTGCGGAGGCCGCATCCACGACACCCCGGAGTGAGAAGATATAGGCCCCTCGGCGACCGATATGGGCGGCATGGCGGAGCCGGATCACCCATTCGAATACGAAAAAGGCGAGACAAGTCCACAGCAGCACGTTGATATAATCGTGCATGGCCGCGTAGGCCGGATCGACCGTCAGCAGCACCATCATCACAATGCCGCAAGCGACGGCAAGGGAGGCGGCCTTGGTCATGTTGCGGCCGGTCGTGGCGGTCACAAACTGTGCGAAGGCAGATGGATTGGACATGGGGCGCTGATCGTTTTTAAGCGCTTTGCGCGGTCTTGACGACCACCACATTGCCGTCGTGGCCGGATTGCCGCTTCAGGCTCTCGCGCCGCAGGCCGATCTCGTCGCGCGCGAATTCATAACCGAGCTTGAACGTGTCCAGCCCGTCAGAGGAAATGGTGCCGTCGCGCAGTCCGATCACGGCGCCGCGCATCACGCCTTCGAGTTCGTCGTGCAAGCCGTCGAGTGCCTCCATGGTCTGGGCATGGGTGATGCGCTCGCCGATATCGAGGATCGCCGTTGCGAGTTCACCGGCCTTCTCCGGTGAGACCCGCGTGACCTTGGTATAGAGCGCAACAAAGATCGACCCGATGACGCTGAGCGCGGCTGCGGCGAGATAGGCCAGGTCGCTGTAGCGCTCCAGGAACGACTTGGAGGTGTCGTTGATATACTCGGCGACACCCTGATGGGCGGCGACAAAGGCACTCTTGTCGACGTCGGCCGGTTCGATCTTGGAGGCGAAGCCGTCGTCAAGCGCGAGCTCTGCCTTGTTCTCGTAGATCGTACGCGCCAACTCGCCCGCCGTATTCGCCGGAATGGCGGCCTGACCGACCAGGAGCCATTGCAGCCCCACTGTGTCCAGATCGTCGTCGGGAAGCTGGGGCGTCGAGGACAACAGGCCAGTGGCCAGCGTTTCCTCTGAAATGCCGGGATAGCGGCGGCTCAAGGCCGCAGATTCGTCGATCGCATTCAACGTGAATGGTGCGCGTCCGGCAGATTGTTCGAAGCTCTTGTCCTTGACGATGGCGGAGGCATGATCGACCGCGATGACGGCGCCATAGCCACCGGCGCCAAACAGCTTGTCGAGCGTCGAATTGGGCGGCGCCATTTGCAGGCGCGAGTTGGTGCCGGCTGTGTCGGGAATGTCGAGAACGTTGCGAACGAAGGCGAGATTGGTGCTCGAGCTCGTCAGCAGCGCGATTTTCTTTTTCTTCAGCTCGGCCAGCGATTTGATCTTCTTGTCGCCGGGGCTGATCAGCATCAGCACGTCGTGTTCCAGGATCGCGAGCGAGCGGGCGCGGGGCGGGATCCGGGCGTCGGTTCGCAACACGGCGAGGTCGGCCAGCTTGCGGTCGAACTGGGCAAGCGCTCTGGCGTTGTCGCCGTTGGGAATGATCTTGAGCTGAAACCGCGAGGAAGACGATTTGAGCATGGCCGCAAGCCTGGCGGCGAAACGGGCTTCAGGTCCATTGGACTCACCGACCGCGAAGGTCAGCGTTTCGGAATTTCTCAGCCAGATGCGGCCGCTCCATACGGTTGCAACCGTCAGGAGCAGTGTCAGCGCCGCAAACAGGATCACTTGCCTGCGGTTGCTGTTGAGAAACGGCGGACGCAAACGTCGCGTGTCGGGGGCTGGCGTTGGGACTTCAGCACTCATGGCCCATATCCGCAACTTGAGGGCACCTTCGCCGCGCGAACTGCTCCAGCCGCGCCGAAAATCGCCCGAACCACGTCCTAAATGCCTAAAAAAGAACGATAATTTTATGGTCGGGGGATGATACCCACATGCTCGCGGATTGCAAATCGCGGTCCATGCCGTCAGCCGGGCTATGCTCAGGCCAGCCATGCGCCCTTCGGCCACATCTTGTGTTTTTCGAAGACGGTGATGGTGCATTCCGGGCTCGGAGGTGTCATAAAAAGAGTAGCCTCGGCCGATTTGTCGGGGTTCAAGAAGAAGTAGCGCTGAAGCCTACGTAAGATTACCCGTCATTCACTTTCGAGGGCTTCCGCTTGTCGTTTCCTCCCATGTCCGCCTCGGTTCCGGTAGGCGCGCTGATCGGATGGATGGTGTTGCTGACCGTCAAGCACGTCATCGCCGACTTTGTACTGCAAACTTCCTGGATGGCGATCGGCAAGGATCAAAGGACGGGCTGGTTTCTTCCGCTATTGGCCCATTGCGGCGTGCACCTTGCGGTCGCGATGGCGTTGATCCTGATCGTCGCACCCAGGTTCTGGTTCGTGGCCCTGATCGATTTTGTCATTCACTTCACGGTTGATCGCTGCAAGGGCCTTGTCGCCTCGAGGCTGGGCGTGACGCAGGAGAATCAGCATCCCTGGTTCTGGACGTTGATCGGCGTCGACCAGGCCCTTCATCACCTGACCGGCTTCGGGCTGTCGATCTTTATGGCTGCGAACTGATTCGGCCTCTCCCGGCTCCAATTGTCGGCTCCCAATCAAGCTCTCCGTAGCACTACCGGTGGCCGTGGTTAACCTTTCGTTAGAGAGTCGCATTGCATCCTCGGCATCAGGGGATATGCAAATGTTTTCAAGCCGCGATGCCTTCGAGAACGATTTTTGCCCGGTCCGGGATGACCTGCTCGGTGAAATGTATCGTGCCAGCGAACACGGCCTGCCGCAGTTGGTGGAAAGCGTTTCGCCCGATGTGAGGGCCATGCTGGCGCTGTTTTGTTATCGCCGGAGCCATCTTTATTCGCTGGCGCTGACGATTGCGGCAAGCTGTAGCGAGCACGAACTGATTCAGGTCGGCGGCCGCGTCGGCTCGACGCTTTTCGCTCTGTCCCGCGAACCGGCGACGCGGAGCACCGCCTCATCGTCTTATGGCAACCGCAAGCCGATCACGCTCTCCACCAAGCCGCTTTCGGCGGTAAAGCCGATCGAGGATGAACCCGACGACGAAGATTTCGCCGAGTTCGCCAAAGCGGTAACGGCGTAGTCGTCGCTTTCCTCACTCAAGGGCAGCGGCCGCCAGCAACGGCAACCCCCATTTCCGGCGCGCCATGCCGCATTCGGCATCGCCCGGCATGCAGGTACGGCACACCTCGGGCCGTACCGCATAGATCGTGCACGAGGTCGCAACGCCGATCCGTCCCGCCAGCGCCGAGCAACGGTCGCCGTCACAGCGCATGCCGGATTGCTTCTCGTTGACAAAATTTTCCGGAATGAGATCGAGCGCGGCGTCGTCCTCGGTCGAAAAACGCGGCCAGTTCCGCGAATAGGCGCAGCAGGCGCCGCAGGCCTGGCATGGGCTTTCCGGCTCGGAAGAATGATTGCTGCTATTCATCGTCATATATCGCTCGGGGCTTCCCAGACCAGGCTGCGCCGCCATTTGGCCCGGAGCAGGTCGCGCCTTTCGGGATATTTCTCCTCGAGATAGACGGCATCAATGACACGGTCGGTGCGGAAGCTGCGAAAGTCCCGGCGCAATTCGCACCAGGCCGCGAGCAGCCGCACCGCCTCCAGATAGCCGATCGCGATCGGCCAGATCGTGCGCTCGCTGTCGCGTCCGTGTTCGTCCCGATAGCGCAGCGTGATCTTTCGTCCCTCGTGAATTTGTGTCCGCGTCCGCACCATGTCGATGCAGTCGGGTTGCTTGCGCCAGCTCGGGCGGGCTCGGCTTGCGGGTTCAAGCACGAATGGACGCAATCGCTCCGGCACGGTCTCAGCGATCTTCGCGATCAGGTCTGCCGCGGCACGCGACAGCGTTTCGTCGGCGTGGCTGGCGACCCATTGCGCGCCCAGCACGGCTGCCTCGATCTCGTCGGGCGTCAGCATCAAGGGCGGCAGGTCGAAGCCCTTTTCCAGAATGTAGCCCATGCCGGCCTCGCCGCGGATCGGCACACGCTGTTCCATCAGCGTCGCGATGTCGCGGTAGATCGTGCGCTTGGACGTCTCGAGCTCGGCTGCGATGGCATCCGCCGTCAAGGGTTTGCGGGTGCGCCGAAGCACCTGGATGATCTGGAACAGACGGTCGGCACGTCGCATCGGAGTAACTCAAATCTTTTTCGAAGGAGTGGTTGGATGCTGACACCATGTTGGCAGCAGGTGGCAATTATAACGGCGACAACACTCAAATCGAGAGGTTTGTCCGATGATCATACTCTACGGCCTCGATCTCTGGGCCACGTTCTCACCACTGCTGACACCACGGTGGCAGCAGGGAATGGCTAATCTGAAGCGGCTTCTCAGGAAAAAGGGAGTGCTGCATTGATTACGCTGTATGGCTTTGGCCCCGGCTTCGGCTTGCCGGAAATCAGCCCGTTCGTGACCAAGACGGAAGTCCAGCTCAGGATGGCGGGCCTCGCCTATAGCAAGGAAAAGGCAAAGCCGACCGCTTCGCCCAAGGGGCAATTGCCCTATATCCAGGACGATGCCGAGACGATTGCCGATTCCACCTTCATCCGCGCGCATATCGAGGCCAAATACGGGTTCGATTTCGACGCGCCGTTGAATTTGCAGCAGCGCGCGCAAGCCTGGGCGTTCGAACGCACGATCGAGCACCATCTGTACTGGGCACTGATCGGTGCGCGCTGGGTGAACCCTGAGAATTTCGCCAAAGGGCCGGCGCACTTCTTCGACGGCGCGCCGCCGCATATCCGTGAAAAACTTCGCGAGGACGCGCAATTTCGCGTTGCCGAGAATTACCTGATCAGCGGTCTCGGCCGCCACGCCCCGGACGAAGATGTCGATCTCGCCATCCGTTCGCTGCTCGCGGTGTCGGTTCAACTTGGCGACAAGGCTTACCTGATGGGCGATACGCCGTGCGGAGCGGACGCGACGGCGTTTGGCGTTGTCGCCGGAATCCTCACCCCGTTCTTCGCCTCGCCCTTGTGCGAGCGGGCCTCGCAGTTCGGTAATCTCGTGGCCTATGCCGATCGCATGATGGGGCAATATTATCCCGACTTTGCCTGGACGCCGTTGTTGCAGGCCGCCTGAGTTCAGGCAGGATCTTCCGGGCGAGGTTGCCCTTTCAAGGCAGCCAGCTCTGCTTCGAGCTCGGCGATGCGCGCATCGCGTGAAGCAAGCGCGCCTGCGACATCCGCCGCATCGAATTTCTGCGGAATGTGCTGCGGACAGTTGGTGTCCCAGGCTTCAATCCGAAACAGCACGGCCTGCTCGGGGCGCGCTCGGTAATCCGTCGGCATCAGCGATTTCACAAGCGCGGGGTCGTCCTCGATGATCCTGGCCTCGCCCCACAACTTTACCCTGCGGCGGCGCGCATAATCCATCACGAAGATATAGGCCTTCGGGTTCTCAGAGAGATTGCCCTGCGTGATGAATTGCTGGTTACCCTTGTAGTCGGCAAAGGCCAGTGCGTTCTTGTCGAGAATCCGGATGAATCCTTTCGGCCCGCCGCGATGCTGGATGTAGGGCTGGCCATCGGCGGAGGCGGTCGCGAAATAGAAGCTGTTCGCCTCGGCCAGAAACGCCGCCAGATCTTCGTCGATCTCGGTGCGCCAGCCGCCGCGGTCTTCGACATGGGCATAGGCCATCCGCGATCCCTTGCGGGACTGGATGTCCTTTACCGCCGGACTAAATGCAACGTCGCTGGAATAAAGGCGCGAATGCGAATCTGACATCGGAAATCTCCAGGCCCGTTCTGCCTCGGCCGACCGTCAGCTGGAGTTGATCATGTTTTCCTCCTAAAACAATCGCTGAGATTGACATCAGATCATTGCAATATATGAAATAATGCCATGGATCGCCTGGATGCCATGCAAGCCTTTATGACGGTTGCGGATCTCAAGGGATTTGCGCCGGCCGCGCTCAGGCTCGGCCTGTCGCCCTCGGGGGTGACGCGGCTGATTGCGGCGCTGGAAGATCGTCTTGGCGCGCGCTTATTGCAGCGGACGACGCGGTCGGTGACGTTGACGGACGCGGGCGCGCGTTACCTCGAACGCGCCAGGCGCATTCTCGCCGATGTCGAGGAGGCCGAGATTGCGGCCGAGGGCGAGCGCGCGCGGCCGAGCGGCCGGCTCGTCGTCTCCGCGCCCGTCGGTTTTGGGCGTCTTCACGTCAGTCCGGTGATGAACGCCTATCTCAAGCGCCATCGCGAGGTGTCCGCGGATTTGAGGCTGGAAGACCGCATGGTCAATCTGGTCGAGGAGGGGGTCGATCTCGCGGTTCGGATCGGCCATCTCGCCGATTCTTCGCTGGTGGCCCGCCATGTCGGCGATATGCGCCGGATCGTCGTCGCCTCGCCCGCATATCTGAAATCCCGCGGCGAGCCCAGGAGGCCGCAAGACATTGCCGCGCACGACACCATCCAGTTCGGTGCAAACTCGGCTTCAACCGATTGGCGTTTCGTCGATAGCGGCAACGAGATCCGTCTAAATTACGCGCCGCGCCTGTCGACCAATAGCGCCGATGCCGGAATCCAATATGCCGAAGCGGGCGGCGGCCTGACACGGGTGTTGGCCTACCAGGCGGCGGAGGCGATCAAGCGCGGCCGGCTTAAAATTGTACTGGCCAAATTCGAGCCGCCACCGCTGCCGATCCATATCGTCTATCCGACCTCGCGATTGTTATCGGCGAAGGTGCGTACCTTCATCGATCTCGTGGTCGAAATCAGCGACTGGCATTTTGGATAGTTTCGGGCTCTTTCTTCACAACACGGAATGTTCCGTTCGCGCGAGCAATCACCGCGCCATCGGCGGTAACGTGGCATTGAGCGAAGCAGAGTGTACTACCGGTCTTTAGCACCTCGCTCTCGACCGCGAGCCACTGGCCGATCTGGGCGCTGCCAATGAAATCGATCGACATGCTGACCGTGACCAGCGAATGAGCGCCGCGCATCTTGTGGCCGCAACTGTGGCCCATGGCTTTGTCGGTTAGCGCAGCAATCAAACCGCCATGGACGAAGCCGCGCGCGTTGGTGTGCGCCGTGGCCAACCGAAGTCCCAGGATGATCGCGTCGGGCGTTTGCTTCGAATAGATCGGCTCCCAGGGATCGGTGAGGGGGCTACGCCGGGTTTGGCGATTGAAGCCTTCGGGAATATCGGCGGATGTCATGGGCGGCCCGTGTTCTGATGAGCCGCAATTGAATACGGATGCGAGGCGAAAATCACCACCTACAAAGTTTGAAACGGGATTTGCGCGTGCGTTTGAAACGCCGACGCTTAATACGGCAGCCCGACATAATTTTCAGCGAGTGAAGCGGCAGCGGCCTTCGAGTTCACGACATAATTGAGTTCGGCGAGCTGGATACGCGCGCCGAACGGGCCGTTGTCCGGAAATTTGTGCAACATCGACGTCATCCACCAGGAGAAGCGCACGGCCTTCCAGACCCGCGCCAGCGCCTTCGCGGAATAGGCGTCAATGCCATCAGCGGATTTTTCGTCGTAATACTCGCGAAAGCCAAGCGCCAGGTAATGCGCGTCCGAGGCCGCCAGATTAAGCCCCTTGGCGCCGGTCGGCGGCACGATGTGAGCGGCATCGCCCGCGAGGAACATTCGGCCAAACCGCATGGGCTCGGCGACGAAGCTGCGCAAGGGCGCGATGCTTTTTTCGATCGAAGGGCCGGTGACGAGCTTGTCGGCGGCTTCCTGATCGAGGCGTCGCTTCAGTTCGTCCCAGAACCGGTCGTCCGGCCATTGGTCGATGTGATCGTCGAGCGGACATTGCACGTAATAGCGGCTGCGATGGGTCGAGCGCTGGGAACAAAGCGCAAATCCCCGCGCATGGTTGGAATAGATCAGTTCAGGGCTGACGGGCGGAGTTTCCGACAGAATGCCGAGCCAGCCGAACGGGTACACCCGCTCAAAGGTTTCGATCGCTTGAGGTTTGACGCTGGCGCGGCTGACGCCATGATAACCATCGCAACCGGCGATGAAGTCGCAGGCGATCTCGTGCGTCACGCCGTCCTTGACGTAGGAGACGCGAGGATGGTCCGTGTCGAAATCGAGCGGCGTGACGTGTTCGGCCTCATAAATGCTGGTCAACCCGGCTGCGCGCCGCGCGTTCATCAGATCGAGCGTCACCTCGGTCTGGCCATAGATCATCACCGTCTTGCCGGTGGAGGCGTGCAAATCGATGCGGTGACGGCTGCCCCCGAAGGCAAGCCCGATGCCTTCATGGACCAGGCCTTCGCCGTGCGCGCGCGCGCCGGCGCCGACCTTGTCGAGCAGGGCAACCGTGCCTTCTTCAAGAAGGCCGGCACGAATACGCCCCAACACGTAATCGGGTGTGTGGCGCTCCAGGATGAGGTTGTCGATGCCGTAACTGTGCAGCAACTGCCCAAGCATAAGGCCCGCGGGCCCCGCACCGATGATCGCGACCTTGATCCGCAAACCGTTCCTCCCCGATAGTATTTGTCTGTGTCGCTAGTCCCCACCGGTAGTTATAACATATAACGGTTCGGGAAAAGCGCGGGACGCTGCTCAATCGGATGTCGTGCTGCGATGCTGGGGACAATTCGTGTTCGCATATCGCACAGAATAGTTGGAGCGATCTTCGCCTCGTCTTGAAACGGCAATGAAATGTTCTATAACATGTTAAGTAAAAGAGCGGCTGACCAAAGCCTGCCTTATCCAAGGGGAGTGATCGATGAAAAAGGCTTTGCTTGCATTGTGGCTTGCCGCCTGCGTGACACCCGCTTTGGCGCAGGAAAAAACGGTTGAGCTGAAGATATCGCATTGGGTGCCGGCATCGCATCCGCTGCAAAAGGCGCTGGAGGATTGGGGCGCCGCGGTGGAGAAGGCCTCCGGCGGCACCATCAAGTCCCGCGTCTATCCGGCGCAGCAGCTTGGCAAAGCCTTCGATCATTACGACATGGCGCGCGATGGCATCGCCGACGTCACTTACGTCAATCCCGGCTATCAGCCCGGCCGTTTTCCGATCATCGGCGCGGGCGAACTGCCGTTCCTGATGTCGGATGCGAAGGGCGGCTCGATGGGCCTTGACGCCTGGTATCGCAAATATGCCGTGACGGAGATGAAGGACGTCAAGTTCTGCCTTGCGTTTGTTCATACGCCGTCGTCCTTGCACACGAGGACCAGGAAGGTCGTCATCCCCGACGATATCAAGGGCATGAAGATCCGCCCGGCGGACGCAACGATCGCGAATTTCGTGACCTTGCTCGGTGGCACCAATGTGCAATCCTCGGCGCCCGAAGTGCGCGACATCATCGAGCGTGGCGTGGCGGATGGCGTCTTTTTCCCGGCGGGGTCGCTGGTGCTGTTCGGGGTCGACAAGGTGACGAAGTATCACATCGACGCGCCGATGTACGTCACCACGTTCGCCTTTGTCATCAACAAGGACAAATATGACGAAATGTCCGACCGGCAGAAGAAGGCGATCGACGACAACTGCAACACCGAAATGGCGGGCAAGGTCGGCGAGCATTGGGGCGAGTTCGAAGACGCAGGCCTTCCCAAGGTGAAGGCGGAAGCAGGCCAGGAAGTCTATTCGCTGACGCCGGAAGAGACCGCGTTGTGGAAAAAGGCATCCGAGCCGCTGATCAAGACCTGGGGCGATGGCGTCCGCAAGACCAGCGCCGATCCCGATGCCGCGCTTTCCGAATTGCGCGCTTCGCTCGCCAAGTATAATGCGCTAACGCCGTAGAAGGCTGTCATCCCGTGCATCGCCGGAGCGAGACATGACGCGCCATTTCATGGATCGCTTCATCGACACGATCGAATGGATCGCGGCCGCCTTTGTCGGCATCGTGGCCGTCAACATCTTCGTCGCGGTGTTGCTGCGCAACCTGTTCAGCTACGCGATTCCGGATTCGTTCGATATCGGGCGCATGCTGCTCGGCATCCTGATTTTCTGGGGCATCGCCGCCACCAGCTATCGCGGCACCCACATCACCGTCGATCTCATCTGGGGCAATGTCGGCCCGAAATATCAGCGCTGGATCGACGTGTTCGCAACGCTGGTGCTGTTGTTCGTGGTGACGGTGCAGACCTGGACCTTGTTCGACAAGGTGCGCGGGACCTACAAGGACCATGTGACGACCTTCGACCTGCATATGCCGACCTGGCCGTTCTTCGCAGTGGCGTGGATCGGCGACGTTTCGGCCGTGCTTCTGATCGCGATCCGCACCTATCGGCTGATCTTCCATCCCGAGGACATGCACGACCCCAAACTCAAGAGCACGGAGTGAGCGCGGCATGAGTACCGATGTCGTCGCCATCCTTGGTTTCGTCGCGCTGTTCGTGCTGATGGTTCTCCGCGTGCCGGTCGGCATGGCGATGGGCCTCGTCGGTGTCTCCGGCTTCGGTTATCTCGTAGGCCTCACGCCGGCGCTCAAACTGGTCGGCCAGACTTCGATGCGCACGGTGACCGACTATACGTTTGGCGTGATTCCGATGTTCCTGCTGATGGGAACCTTTGTCAGCCATTCCGGCATGAGCCGCGACCTGTTCCGCGCCGCCAACGGCTTTGTCGGGCATTTGCGTGGCGGCCTCGGGATTGCGACGGTTGCGGCCTGTGGCGGCTTTGCCGCGATCTGCGGTTCGTCGGTCGCGACCGCGGCGACCTTTTCGGCGGTCGCCTATCCGGAAATGCGCCGCTTCGGCTATCCGCAATCCTTTGCCACCGGCGTGATTGCAGCGGGCGGAACGCTGGGCGCGATGTTGCCGCCTTCGACGGTGCTCGCGGTCTACGGCATCATCACCGAACAGGATATCGGCAAGCTGTTCATGGCCGGCATCATTCCCGGCCTGCTGGCGATGACGATGTACATGATCACGATCGCGCTGATCGGCTATTTGAGGCCAGGCTTCCTTCCCAAGGGCCCGCAGACATCCTGGCGCGAGAGCTTTGCCACACTGAAGGATATCTGGGCGCCGGCCCTGCTTTTTATTTTCGTTATCGGCGGCCTCTACGGCCTGCCTTATCTGCCGCGCTTTACGCCGACGGAGGCCGGCGGCGTCGGAGCCACCGGCGCGTTCCTGATCGGCGTCTTCACCGGCAGGCTGGATCGGGAAAAGATTCTGGCCTCGCTGTTGCAGGCGACGCGGACGGCAGCGGCTGTGTTCACCGTGCTGATCGGTGCTTTGATCTTCGGCTATTTCCTCACGGTGACGCAGACGCCGCAAAAGGTCACGGAGTTCCTCACCGGGCTTGGCCTCGGCAGCTATGGCGTGCTGGCGGTCATCATGGTGATGTATCTGGTGCTCGGCTGCCTGATGGACGCCATGGCGATGATCATCCTCACCGTGCCGATCATCTTTCCCGTCGTGTCTCAACTCGGTTTTGATCCGATCTGGTTCGGCGTCATCATCGTGATGACGGTCGAGCTTGGGCTAATTCATCCGCCGGTCGGCATGAACGTCTTTGTCATCAAGAGCGTGGTCAAGGATGTGTCCTTCACCACGATCTTCAAGGGCGTCCTGCCGTTTGTCGCCACCGATATTATTCGCCTCATTATTCTGATTGCGTTTCCGCTGTTGGCGACCTGGTTGCCGCAGCACATGATGGCGCGCTGACTATTCCGATAGGAAGCACGGCCTCATGGTTCGAGACGCGCGTTGCTGCCGCGCTTCTCACCATGAGGAGTTAGACCTCATCCTGAGGAGCATCGCGTCAGCGATGCGTCTCGCAGGATGGGGGGCACAAGGCAAAAGCTGAGTAGTTCCATGGAACCTGTGCTTGCGACCCGATACGTCTTCACCATCACCGCCCATGTCTCCGCCGTCACGTCGGCCGGCGACATCGGCACCGGCGAGCGCCGTATTATTCCAATTATTGGCGGCGAGGTGAGGGGCAAGGACCTCAACGGCAAAATCCTTCCCTTTGGCGCGGACTTCCAGATCGTCCGGCCGGACTTCTCGATCGAGCTCGAGGCGAAATACGCGATCGAGGCCGACGACGGTGCGGTGATCTATGTCGAGAACCGGGGCATTCGCCGTGGTCCGCTTGAACTCGTGCAAAAGCTCAACCGCGGTGAGGCGGTCGATCCCGCGCTGATCTATTTCCGCACCATGCCGAGGTTCGAAACCGGAGCACCAAAATATCGCTGGCTGATGCAAAGCCTGTTCGTTGCTTCCGCCGCGCGCCATGCCGCCCGAGTCGTGATCGACGTGCATCGGGTGCTGTAACGTCCCCTCTCCGCCAGGGGTAGGCTTCCCGGAAGGCGTGCAGATAGATTCGTTGACTCCCGCCAGAATAGTTATAAAACATAACTATTCTGGCCAGGACAAAAAAGCCGATGGGAAACGCTACCGCCAATGCGGAGCAGGCCGCGCTGCTCAGGACCGAGACGGCGGGGGCCGTCTTGACCCTCGGGCTCAACCGCCCGTCCAAGCGCAATGCGCTGAACGACGGCATTATCCTCGAGATCGGCGAATGCTTTGCCAAGCTTCCCGACGACGTCGGCGCCGTCGTCATCCACGGCATTGGTGACCATTTTTCCTCCGGCCTCGATCTGTCCGAACTGAGCGATCATGACGCGACCGACGGCCTGCGCCACTCGCAGATGTGGCACCGGGTGTTTGACCGCATTCAATACAGCCGTGTACCCGTCATCGCTGCTCTGAAGGGCGCGGTGATCGGCGGCGGGCTTGAGCTTGCCTGCGCCGCCCATATCCGCGTTGCCGAACCGTCGGCTTATTTCGCGCTGCCCGAGGGACAGCGCGGCATCTTTGTCGGCGGTGGCGGTTCGGTGCGGTTGCCGCGGCTGATCGGGGTTGCGCGCATGACCGACATGATGCTCACCGGTCGCGTCTATTCGGCAACCGAAGGCTCGGCCTACGGCTTTGCGCAATACCTGGTCGAAGAGGGCGGGGCGCTCAAGAAGGCCCTGGAGCTTGCCCAGCGCATCGCGTCCAACGCGCCGCTCACCAATTTCGCGGTGCTGCAGGCACTCCCGATGATAGCCGAGTCCAATCCTCAGACCGGGCTTCTGATGGAATCGCTGATGGCGACAGTGGCGCAAAGCGACAAGGAGGCCAAACGCCGTATTCGTGCCTTTCTCGAGCACAAGACCGCCAAGGTAAAGCCGGGTTCGACATGAACGCGCAGCCGAACGCCACGCGAGACGGCGAGAGCGCCTCCCGGGCCGACGGCGGTCATTCGCTCCGCGCGATCGCGTTCGGCGATCCCACCGTGTCGATCGACCGCAAGGCGGATGGCACCACCTATCTGCGTCCGGTTCGCGCGCTGCCGGAATATCCCGTCCGCATCACCGACCGGTTGCACCATTGGACGAATGCCGCGCCGGATCGTGTCTTCATGGCGGAGCGCGACGGCCGTGGCGGCTGGCGCGAACTCACCTATAGGGAACTGCTGGCAGCAAGCCGGCATATCGCATCGGCGCTGATCGCGCGTGGCTTGTCGGCTGAACGGCCGATCGTCATCCTGTCAGGCAATTCGATCGACCATGCGCTCGTCGCTTTCGGCGCGCTCTATGCGGGCGTACCATATTGTTCTGTGTCGCCGGCCTATTCGCTGATCTCCAGGGACTACGGCAAGCTCTCCTATCTGATGAAACTCCTGACGCCCGGACTTGTCTTTGTCGATGACGCGGACCCATTTGCGTCGGCGCTGCAAGCCAATGTTCCCGCCGGCGTCGAGATCGCCGTGTCCCGCGGCACGTTATCGGATCGCGCGGTGACGAAGCTCTCCGAGTTGATGGCGACGCCGCTTCATCCCGGTCTCGACGCCGCACACGAGGCGATTGGCCCGGACACGACAGCCAAATTCCTGTTGACCTCGGGCTCCACCGGCAATCCCAAAGCTGTGATCAATACGCAAAGGATGATCTGCGCCAACCAGGTGATGATCCGCGAGACCCTGTCTTTCCTCAAGAACGGGCCGCCCGTGATCGTCGACTGGCTGCCCTGGAATCACACCTTCGGTGGCAACCACAATATCGGGCTCACGCTGTATAACGGCGGCTCGATGTATCTCGATGCAGGCAAGCCGGTGCCAGGCGGCATCGAGGAGACGGTGCGCAATCTGCGCGAGATATCTCCTACGGTCTATTTCAACGTTCCGAAGGGTTATGAAGCGCTTTTGCCCTATCTGCGGGATGACGCTGCCTTGCGCGACAAATTCTTCCGTAGGCTGCATGCGATGTTTTTCTCGGGCGCAGCGCTTGCGCCGCATATCTGGAACGGTCTCGACGAACTCTCCGTGCAGGCCACCGGCGCCCGCGTGCCTGTCCTGACCGGGTTGGGCGCGACCGAGACCGCGCCTTTCTTCATGTCCGTCAATCCACGTAGCAGCCGATCCGGCCATGTCGGGCTGCCTGTTCCCGGCAACGAAGCCAAGCTCGTGCCAAACAACGGCAAGCTCGAGGTACGTGCCAAAGGACCAAACGTGACGCCAGGCTATTGGCGCCAGCCTGACATGACCAAAGCGGCCTTCGATGATGAAGGCTTCTACAAGCTCGGCGACTCGCTTAAGGCCGCCGACCCAAAAGATCTGCACGCCGGCTTCGATTTCGACGGCCGCATTGCCGAGGATTTCAAACTCGCGAGCGGAACCTGGGTCAGCGTCGGTCCGCTACGCGCCCGCTTCATCGCCGCCTGCGCGCCGCTGGTACGTGACGTCGTGATCGCCGGCATTAATCGCGACGAGGTTACGGTTCTGGTCGTGCTCGATCTCGACGGTTGCCGCCTGATCAATCCGGCGCTGTCGTCGAGCGATATCGCGGCGTGCGCGCGCGACGGACAGGTCCGCAATGCATTCCGGCAGAAATTTTCAGCGTTTCAGTCGACAGCAACCGGTTCCTCGACGCGGGTGGCCCGTGCGCTGCTGCTGGATACGCCGCTGTCGATCGATCGCGGTGAAATCACGGACAAGGGATCGATCAACCAGCGCGCGGTGCTCGACCACCGCGGCGATCTCGTCGAGATACTTTATTCGTCTCAACCTGCCGACGACGTGATAACGCCTTAGGCCCAAGGAAATATTGAGGAGGACGCCATGCAATTAAAAGATCAAGCCGCGATCGTCACCGGCGGTGCATCGGGACTGGGCGCTGCGACCGCGCGCCGGCTCGCCAAAGAGGGCGCAAAAGTTGCCGTGTGCGATCTCAATACCAAGCTCGCCGAGAGCGTCGCCGCCGAGATTGGCGGCGTCGCGGTGACGTGCGACGTCGCGGATGCGGCTTCGGCGGAAGCCGCGATCGCAGCGGCGGCGAAGGCCCACGGTCCGGCGCGGGTCTTGATCAATTGCGCCGGCATCGGCGTCGCCAAACGGGTGGTCGGCCGTGAGGGGCCGATGGCCCTTCCCGATTTCGAACGCGTCATCAAGATCAACCTGGTCGGCTCGTTCAACATGCTGCGGCTGGCGGCTACCGAAATGTCGAAGCTGGCGCCGCTGGCGAATGGCGAGCGGGGCGTGGTGGTCTCGACCGCCTCGGTCGCCGCTTATGACGGCCAGATCGGGCAATCCGCTTACTCGGCCTCCAAGGGTGGCATCGTGGCGATGACGCTGCCGATCGCGCGCGAACTGGCGCAATTCGGAATTCGGGTGCTGGCGATCGCGCCGGGCCTGTTTCTGACGCCGCTTCTCGGGAGCTTGCCGCAGGAGGCGCAGGATTCACTCGCCGCCGCCATTCCGTTTCCGCGCCGCCTCGGCGACCCGAGCGAATTTGCTTCGCTGGCGATGCAGATGATCGACAACCCCTATCTCAACGGCGAGGTGGTACGGCTCGATGCCTCGCTGCGCATGGCACCGAAATAAGGCTGATCGGAATGTTCGTGCACCGACGCGACGTACAGATCCAGTGGGGCGATTGCGACCCCGCCAACATCGTCTATTACCCGCGCTATTTCGAGATGTTCGACGACTCGACCTCGATCATGTTCGAGGCGGCCGGTTTCTCCAAGCAGGACATCGTCAAAAAGTATGGCCTGGTCGGCATCCCCATGGTGGACACGCGGGCGAAGTTCTATATTGCCTCGACCCACGGCGACTGGATCACGATCGAAAGCCGGGTCGAAAGCATCAAGCGTTCGAGTTTTGAGGTCACCCACAAGGTGTTCAAGGGCGATGCGCTGGCAATCGAGGCGTTCGAGACGCGGGTGCTGGTCGGGCATCATCCCGACGATCCCGGCCGCTTGAAATCCGCGCCGTTTCCGAAGGAAATGATTGCAAAATTTCTGGATCCATAGGCTCGATCCGTCCGAGCGAAGCGATAAGATTATAACAATCAAGGTAGGGAGGAATTTCATGAACAAGATGCTTCTCATTGCCGCTGCTACGGCGTTCGCGCTTCCGGCGCTTCCGGCCGCCGCGCAAACCAGCGAGATCACCATCGGCATCTCGATTTGCACCACGGGGCCCGCCGCGGCGCTTGGCGTTCCCGAGCGCAACGCGCTTGAATTCGTGCCGAAGGAGATCGCGGGCGTGCCGCTCAAGCTCATTGTCCTCGACGATGGCGGCGATCCGACCAACGCCACGACCAACGCACGCCGCTTTGTCACGGAATCCAAGGCTGACATCATCATGGGATCGGCGACCACGCCGCCGTCCATCGCGATCTCCAACGTCGCCAACGAGGCCGGCATTCCGCATTTCGGCCTCGCACCTTTTCCGGTAACGCCGGAGCGCGCGAAATGGTCCGTCGATCTGCCGCAGCCGGTGTCGATCATGGGCAAGGTGCTGTACGAGCACATGAAGGCGCATAACATCAAAACCGTCGGCTATATCGGTTACTCCGATTCCTACGGCGATCTCTGGTTCAACGATTTCAAGAGCCAGGCCGTGCCGATGGGGCTGACACTGGTCGATGAAGAGCGTTTTGCCCGGCCGGATACCTCCGTCGCAGGCCAGGTGCTGAAACTCGTCGCGGCCAATCCCGATGCGATCCTGGTTGGCGCCTCCGGCACCGCAGCGGCGTTGCCGCAATCGGCGCTACGCGAGCGCGGCTACAAGGGCCTGATCTACCAGACCCATGGTGCCGCCAGCATGGACTTCATCCGGATCGCAGGCGCTTCCGCCGAAGGCGTCATCATGTCGGCGGGGCCGGTGATGAATCCGGAAGGCCAGGCGGACAGCGCGCTGACGAAGAAACCTGGCTTGGCGCTCAATACGGCCTATGAGGCCAAATATGGCCCCAATAGCCGCAGCCAGTTCGCCGGGCATGCCTATGACGCGTTCGAGGTTCTCAAGCGTATCATTCCAGTGGCGTTGAAGAGCGCCAAACCCGGCACGGTCGAGTTTCGCGAAGCGATCCGCCAAGCCCTCCTGAGCGAGCACGAAATCGTGGCGAGCCAGGGCGTCTACAACTGGACTGAAAAGGACCGTTCCGGCCTCGACGATCGCTCTCGCATCATCCTGACAGTGAAGGACGGAAAATACGTACCGGCGATGTGAGGGGTGCCGCGCTCCTCTCCCGCGTGCGGGGGAGGGAGCGAGGCGGAACTAGCGCAAATTCCCTGAGGCTTCACGCCCGCTGCTGCGGGGGCGGCTTGGTGTATTTTTCTCCCCAGATGCGTAGCGTCCGAAGCACGGGCCGAAGCTCTCGACCCTTGTCAGTGAGCACATATTCGGATCGGGGCGGGTGATCCTCATAGATCCGGCGCTCGACAATACCGTGCTGCTCGAGTGTCTTGAGCCGGGCCGACAGGGTATTGGGGCTGATCTTGGGAAACGCGGTTTGCAAGTCTTGAAACTTGCGCGGGCCCTCCAGAATGAGGTCGCGCAGGATCAGAATCGTCCAGCGGTCACCGACAATATCGAGCGTCCGGGCGACCGGACAGAATTGCGTGGTGTCGACGGTCATCAAGGTCCCACGTTTGACATTGCCCGGCTTTGTGTTCGCCCCCGGATAGGCACGTTCGAAATCTTATCACAAGCGCTGATGTTGACAAAGTAATATCATATATTATAGTGACTATATATAATATAGTAACTGGCATAAGGGAGTCCATGTCATGAGCACGCTCTCAACCGGGTTCAAAACAGAGCCATCCCAGACGGCGACGATCGGCCTGTTGATGCTGGTCGGCGCGCTGGCGGTAGCCTGGGTCGGGATCAACCTGGCTTTTCCGGGCCTTGCGGCTACCGGCATTCCGTCGTTTGTCACCCGCCTGGCGATTCATGTCGCGATCCTGACCGGCCTGTGGCTGGGCCTGTCTCGAACGGACTTTTCGGCGAGCAAGCGTGTCATCATCTGGCTCAGTGTCGCCGTTGTCTTGACCGTTTGGCTCGCAGTGGTGTGGAAGCTCGCGGTCAACGGTGTCTTCCAGCCGCTTCCCGGAGCTCGCCTGCCGAAATTGCCGATCGCGATCTTTGCGCCCGTCCTCATAGGGCTTTTCGTGTTGTTGCGGTCGAAATCGATCGCGGCATTCCTGGATGCAACGCCAGCTTCCTGGCTGGTAGCTTTGCAGGTCTATCGAATCGTCGGCGGCATTTTTCTCGTCAATTGGGCGGACGGCACCGCCGCCGGCGTCTTCGCGTGGCCGGCCGGCATTGGCGACATGCTGACTGGCATCATGGCTTTGCCGGTCGCGCTTCAGCTTGCATCTGGAGCCGAGAACGGTCGAAGGGCCGCGATGGCCTGGAATATTTTCGGATTGCTCGACTTCGCGGTTGCGACCACCATGGGTATGCTCAGCACACCCGGGCCGCTGCAGATCTTCGGCCTGGATATCCCATCCTCGTCGTTGGGCGCCTTTCCGACCGTGCTCACTCCCACCTTCGCCGTCCCGAGTTCGATCCTGCTGCATGCTCTGTCTATCTGGCAACTAAGGCGGATCGGACGGGCTGCAGCGCCGACGTAAATCTAGAACGCCTCTCCACCTTCGGGGGTAAACCCGAGGTAACTCTCCGCAACGCGGGCATTTCCGGCGATGTCTTTCGCCAGACCCTGCAGGACGAATTCGCCGAGCTCCATGACATAGGCGCGGTCGGCGATTTGAAGGGCTGCTTGCGCGTTCTGTTCGACCAGCAGCACGGAGACGCCGCCGGCGCGCAATTCGCCGATCGTGCGGAAGATGTCGGCGACGATGATGGGCGCGAGCCCCAGGCTCGGCTCATCCAGCATCAAGAGTTTTGGCGCGCCCATCAGCGCGCGTCCCATCGCGAGCATCTGCTGCTCGCCGCCCGACAGGGTCCCTGCCAGTTGCCGCCGCCGCTCCTTCAGCCGCGGGAACAGCGTGTAGACGCGTTCCATCGATTGGCTGGCCTGCGCCTTGGCGATCCGGAATGCGCCGAGCCGCAAATTGTCCTCGACGTTCATGGCGGCGAACAGTTCGCGGTGCTCGGGCACGAGACTCAATCCGGCTGCGACACGGTCCTCGATCACAAGCCGGGTCAGGTCGTTGCCCGCAAAGTTCACGCCGCCTTTGAGCGGCAGAATGCCCATGATGGCGTTGAGCAGCGTCGTTTTGCCGGCGCCGTTGGCGCCGATAATGGTGACGATTTCGTTCTCGGCTACATCGAGCGTGACCCCGCGAACCGCCTCGATCTTGCCATAGGCGATATGGGCATCGGCCACCTGGAGAGAAGCGCCGGTTCTCATGCCACGGCTCCGAGATAGGCGCGGATCACGTCGGGATTGGTCTTGATCGCCGCAGGCGTGCCTTCGGCGATCTTGGTGCCGAAGTCGAGCACGATGACGCGGTCGGCGAGGTTCATGACAAATCCCATATCGTGTTCGACCAGCAGCACCGACATGCCGCCATCGCGAAGCTCACGCAGCAAGGTTGCCAACCGCTGCTTTTCCAGATGCCGCAGGCCGGCCGCGGGCTCGTCGAGCAGAAGCAGCACCGGATCGGCGCATAGCGCGCGTGCGATCTCGACAATGCGCTGCTGGCCGAGCGACAGGCTTCCTGCGAGCATATGGGCCTGCGCGGCCAGTCCCACGCGCTCGATCTGCCGCGCGGCCTCGGCGAGCAGTTTGGCCTCGTCGCTGCGGTCGAGACGAAACAGGCTGGCCAGCGCGCTCGCTTGTCCCCGCAGGTGCGCGCCGATCGCGACGTTTTCGAGAACGGTCATCTCGGCCACGAGTTTGACATGCTGGAACGTTCGGGAGACGCCGAGCTTTGTCACTTCCTGCGGGGTTGCCCGGTGGAGGATCTTGCCGAGGACGGAGATGGTGCCGCCGGAAGCAGGAAAAATGCCGGTGATCAGGTTGAACGTCGTGCTCTTGCCCGCGCCGTTCGGGCCGATCAAGGCGACTATCTCGCGCGTTCCGACTTCCAGGGAGACGTCGTTGACGGCGACCACGCCGCCGAATTGCTTGCGCGCATGCTCGATCCGCAACAGGGCGTCGCTCGCGCTCGCGGGTCTTTCCCGGGGTGGCAGGACCAGCGACGGATCGACAGGCTTGTGATCCGGTTTTGACGGCAGGCGCCGGATCAGCCATGGCCAGACGCCGCCGGGCGCAAGCTGGAGGAGCAGCACCAGCACCATTCCGAAGACGATCGTCTCGAGCTGGCCTTCGCCGTGAAACAGATAGGGCAAATATCCCTGTAAGATTTCCTTGAGGATCACGACGATGGCCGCGCCGAGCACGCCGCCCCAAACGTAGCCCGCGCCGCCGATCACGGCGACGAAGAGATATTCGATGCCGGTCTGGACGCCGAACGGCGTCGGGTTAACGGCGCGCTGGAAATGGGCATAAAGCCAGCCGGACAATCCGGCGAGCACGGCGGCGTAAATGAAAACCAGAAGTTTTGCCCGCGGCGGCTTGATGCCAAACGCTTCAGCGGCGACATGCCCGCGCCGCAGCGCGCGGATCGCGCGGCCAGTACGGGAATCCAGCAGATTCATCGTCAGCCACGCGCAAAGGATGACCGCGGTCCAGATCGCGAAATAGATCGTGTCCGGGCTGATCATTTTCAGCGAACCGATCTCAAGCGGCGGAATACGGGAAATGCCGTCGTTGCGGCCGAGGAATTCGAGTTTGCTGAAGAGATAAAACAGACCGAGACCCCAGGCGATGGTGCCGAGCGGCAGATAGTGGCCGGATAGCCGCACCGTGATCAGGCCGAGGGCTACTGCGAAGATTCCGCTCACCAAGAGCGAGAGCGGCAGGGTCAGCCATGGCGAAACGCCGTAAGCGGTCGTCAGCACCGCCGTGGTGTAGGCGCCGAAGCCGCAAAATGCGGCCTGACCGAATGACGTCAAGCCGCCGACGCCGGTGAGCAGCACCAGCCCCATCGCGACCAGCGCCGAAAGTCCGATATTGTCAGACAGCACGATCCAGAATGGCGGCACGCCGGGCACGAACGGAATGACCGCCATGACAAGCGCGAACAGCACCACGGGCCACCGCTGTCCCATCGAGATCAGTCCTTTTCCTCATCGGCCGCGGGCGCGGCCAACGAACGCAGCAGCAATACCGGAATGATCAGCGCGAATACGATCACTTCCTTGAAGTTGCTGGCATAGAACGAGGAGAAGGATTCCACGATGCCGACCAGAAGGGCCGCGACCGCCGTCAACGGGTAGCTTACGAGGCCGCCAATGATCGCGGCGACGAAACCTTTCAGGCCGATCAGAAAGCCGGTGTCGTAATAAAGCGTGGTGATCGGCACGATCAGGATGCCGGAAATGGCGCCGATCACCGAAGCGAGCAGGAATGCGATTTGCCCCGACATCGCGGTTCGAATGCCGACCAGCCGCGCCCCCAGCCGGTTCACGGCCGTGGCGCGAAGCGCCTTGCCGTACAGCGTGAAACTGAACAGCAGCCAGAGCCCGGCAATCAGCGCGAGCGTGACCGCATAGACGGCCATGCTCTGGCCGGTGAAACGCAGCGGATCGATGGTGAAGGCGGCGTTCGACAGGGCAGGCCCGCGCTGGCCTTCGGCGCCGAAGAAGACAAGGCCAATGCCTTGCAGCGCGAGATGACAGCCGACGGCTGCGATCAGCAACACCAGCACGGAGGTGTGCGCGATCGGCGCAAAGGCGATGCGATAGAGATAAAGGCCGATTGAGCCTACGATCAGAAGCGAAAGCGCGATGTCGACGGCAACAGGCGTTTGCTTATCCGCAAGCGCCATGGTCAGGGCCAGGATCGCCACCGGCAACAGGACGTTCAGCGCAAGGCTTTTTCCGGCCACAGCGGCCCTTAAATGTCGCCGGTGCGTGAAGAGATCAAGGCCGAAGGCGAGGGCGCCCATGGCGACCGCGAGCCGCGCGGTGCCGGGCACCTGGCCAGACGCAAGCGTGGCATAGGTCAGCGCCCCATAGGTGACGAATTCCCCTTGTGGAATCAGGATGACGCGCGTCACGGCGAAGACCAGCACCAGCGCCAAGCCGAGGAGGGCATAGATCGCGCCATTGGTGATGCCGTCCTGGAGCAGGAACAGCATGATGGTCGTGTTCAAGCAGGCCGCTCCCTCATTTCTCGCGTCACAGCGGTTGAAATTTGCCCGCTTAGTTTGATATGTTCGATAACAATTATCAAACATAACCTCAAGGCCCCGCCGCCCCGGCAGGGTTTTGCGAGCATAGCGCGATAGATGACCGCTTCCAGAGCCGCCGCTGACGCTGCCAAGGCACGGGGCCTCGCCCGCAAGCAGGCCGAGGACGCCCCGATCGAACTGGGCGAATTGTCGGAGTTACTCGGCTATGCGCTGAAACGCGCGCAGCTGAAGATTTTCGAGGATTTTCTGCGCTGCACGGCACCGCTGCAACTGACGCCGGCGCAATTTTCCGTGCTTTTCCTGCTCGAGCGCAACCCCGGCCGTAACCAGACCGAAATCGCCAATACGCTTGGCATTCTCCGGCCGAATTTCGTGGCGATGCTCGATGGCCTCGAGAGCCGCGATTTGTGCGCGCGTGTGCGGTCGGTCAATGACCGGCGTTCGCATCATCTGGTGCTGACCGACAAGGGCAAAGCGGTGCTTTCGCGGGCGAAGAAACTCGTCGCCGCCAAGCACGAGGCGCGCCTCAATGAACTGCTGGGTGCCGATAAGCGAGCCGCACTGGTTGAGATGCTGACCAGGATTGCCAGCGAGTTTTGAGGGATCCTCATCCTGAGGAGGCGCGTCAGCGCCGTCTCGAAGGATGAGAGCACCATCGGGGCCTCATGGTTCGAGACGCGCGAAGACGCGCTCCTCACCATGAGGGTCTGTCAATCCACCAAAATCACCCTGACGTCGTTGACATTGGTCAGCGTCGGGCCGGTCAACAAGAGATCGCCGGTTGCGGCGAAGAAGGCGGTCGCGTCGTTATTGGCGAGATAGGCCGCGGGATCCAATCCCAGCACTTTCATTTTGGTGAAAGTTGCGTGGTCGATGATGGCGCCGGCAGGATCGGAGGCCGAGCCGGCCCCGCCGTCGGCACCGTCGGTATCGGCGGCCAGCGCCGAAATATCCGGTGTGTCCTTCAAAAGGGCTGCCAGCGCCAACGCGTATTCCTGGTTAGGGCCGCCCCGGCCATTGCCGCGTACCGTGACAGTGAGCTCCCCACCGGAGAGAATCGCCACCCGCTTGCCCTCGGCGCGGGCTTTTAACGCCAGCCGCGCGTGATCGGCGGCGACCTCGCGCGCCTCGCCTTCGAGGTCGGCGCCGAGGTCGATGATCGCATAGCCGGCATCGGCCGCGACCTTGACGGCAGCATCAAGCGAGGCTTTCGGACGCGCGATCAATTCGAACCGGGCGCGGGCAAAGGCGGCATCACCGACCTTGCAGCTTTCGTTGTTGGGATCGCCGAGCGCGCGGCGCACGGCGTCGTCGATTTCGAGACGGTATTTTGCGACGATGGCGCGCGCATCCGATAATGTCGTCGGATCCGGCACGGTCGGTCCTGATGCGATCGCCGACGGCTCGTCGTGCGGCACGTCCGAGATCGCGAGTGTGACGATTTCGGCGCGCTGTCCCGCGCGCGCCAGCCGGCCGCCCTTGATCCGCGACAAATGCTTGCGAACGGTGTTGACCTCGCCGATCGGCGCGCCGGAGCGCAACAGCGCGCGGTTCACTTGCTGTTTCTGTGCGAAGGTCACGCCATCGGCCGGCGCAATCCAGTTGGCCGAGCCGCCGCCCGACAACAATACCAGCAGAAGGTCGTCCGGACCTGCCGTTTGCGCCAGTGCGAGCGTCTCGTCCGCGGCCTTTAGCCCAGCCTCGTCGGGCACGGGATGGCCGGCCTCGATCACCTTGATCCGCCGCGTCGGCACGCCATGGCCGTGCCGCGTGGTGGCGATGCCAGACAGCCGCTCGGGATCAAGTTTGAGGCGATCGAGATAATGGCGCTCCGCTGCCGCGGCCATCGCGGCGGCGCCCTTGCCAGCGGCCAGGCAAATGATCTTGCCTTTGGGCACAGGCCGCAAGTGAGCCGACAACACGACATCGGGATGCGCGGCAGCGACCGCTGCATCGAAAATCGCGCGCAAAAGAGGGCGTCTGTCGGTCATGGCGTCGCGGCTTCGTTTGTCGGTGCTCAAGGTCGGAGCAGGACCGCCGTTATCACTCCCCTTGTGGCAAAAGAAAACCCCCGCGAGACGGGGGGCTGGATGCGTGCCCCGGATGCATGCGCAGCATGTAATGCTGCGCTGCTGGTCCGGGGTCCATACTTTACGGGTGTGGGTCCCGGCTCTGCGGAGCGGCATAAAGATACGCCGCACCGCGTCCGGGACACGAGCTTAAGAACTCAGCCGCCGATCTCGCCACTGATGATATCGCCGAACAAAACCCAGCGTTCACCCTTGAACTGCATCAGCTGAAGCTGGCTGATCGGCGCGAAATGGCTGGGCGAGGTGTTGATCTTGATGCCGGGCAGCAGCACCTCGGTGCGGAAGTCCTTCAGGCTGGCCGCCTGCTTCATAACGTTCTCCCGGGTGAGGTCGTCGCCGCACTGCTTGAGCACCTGGACCATGGTTTGCGCGACGCCATAACCTACGATCACCGAGCCATCGATCTTGTTGGCTTCCGGGAAATTCTTGGCGAGGAAATCCAGAAATTGCTTCATGCCGGGATCGTTATCCCATTGCGGATCCGTGACGTCTTTCAGGTAGGCCGCGGAAATGATGCCTTGCGCATTCTCGTAGCCGGCGGGCTTGATGACGCTGCCGACGGAGGCGGAAACGTTGTTGAGAATGTGCAGCGCCTTCCAGTCGATCTCCGCCGCCTTCTTGATTGCCTGGGCAGCGAATTTGGGCGTGCCGATATCGACGAAGATGTCGGCGCCGGACGCCTTGAGCTTGACGATATGGTTGTCGATCGTAGGCTCCGAGGTCTCGAAGCTCTCTTCCGCGATGATCATGGAAGCGGCCTTGTCGCCGAGGCCGTCCTTCAAGCCTTTCAGATAGTCCTTGCCGTAGTCGTCATTCTGATAGAGCACACCGATCTTGGCGTTGGGCTTCTCTTTCAGAATGTACTTGGCGTAGATCCGCGCCTCGCTCTGGTAGCTCGGCTGCCAGCCCATGGTCCACGGGAAGTCTTTCGGATCGTTCCACTTGGTGGCGCCGGTGGCGACAAAGAGCTGCGGCACCTTCTTGGAATTCATGTATTTGTGGATCGCCGAATTGGGCGGCGTGCCGAGCGGATTGAAGATGAAGAGAACTTCGTCGCTTTCCACCAGCTTGCGTGCCTGCTCGACCGTCTTGGGCGGGCTATAGCTGTCGTCATAGCTGATGAAGTCGATCTTGCGGCCGTTAATGCCGCCGGCGTCGTTGATCATCTTGAAGTAGGCGGCCTCGGTCTTGCCGATCACGCCATAGGCGGAAGCGGGACCGCTATAGGGCATGATGTTGCCGATCTTGATCTCGGTATCGGTCGCGCCGTCGTCGTATTTCTTCTGCGCGAGTGCGCCGGTGCTCGATCCGGCAAAGAGCGCGAATGCGGCAACGGATGCGATCGCAGTTCTGTTCAAGAAAACAGTCATGACGTTCTCCCTCTCGTCCAGTGTGTCTGGTGGCTGTGTCTGGCGCGGCTTTCTTGCTTGAAAGCTCTTGATGCTGCGTGACTGAGTATCATTTTACCGGGTCGCTCACAAGAAAAAGCCCTCCGCACAAGGTGCGGAGGGCTGCTTCTTTAGTAGGCGTTCGAGACGCGTGGTGATTCCACAGAGCGGAATGCTAGTTGCTGAGTTCGCTGCTCAGGATGTCACCGAACAGATCCCACTTCTCACCCTTGAAGCGCATCATCTGCAACTGCTTGATCGGGGCGAAGTCGGTCGCCGAGGTGTTGATAGTGACGCCCGGCAGCAGCGTATCCGGCGTGAAGTTCTTCAGGCTTGCCGCCTGCTTCATCACGTTCTCGCGCGTCAGATCGTCGCCGCATTGCTTGAGCACCTGAACCAGCGTCTGGGCTGCGCCATAGCCGTAGACCACGGAGCCGTCGAGCTTGTTGGCGTCGGGATCGTACTTCGCGAGAAACTCGTAGAATTTCTTCATGCCGGGATCGTTGTCCCACTGCGAATCGGCGCCGTCCTTGGCATAGGCGGCCGAGAGAATCCCTTGCGCATTCTCAAAGCCGGCCGGCTTGATCACGCCGCCGACCGAGGCCGACACGTTGGACACGATGTGCAACGGCGTCCAGTTCATCTCCGCAAGTTTCTTGATGGCTTGCGCGGCGAATTTCGGCGTGGTGATGCTGATGAAGACGTCGGCGCCGGAGGCCTTGAGCTTGACGATGTGGCCGTCGATCGAGGGCTCGGAGGTCTCGTAACCTTCTTCTGCAACGATCATCGACGATTTGGCGCCGAATCCGTCCTTGAGGCCCTTCAGGTAGTCCTTGCCGAAATCGTCATTCTGATAAAGCACCGCGATCTTCGCGTCGGGCTTCGTCTTGACCAGGAATTTGGCGTAGATCCGCGCCTCGCTCTGATAGCTGGGCTGCCAGCCCATGGTCCATGGGAACTCCTTCGGCTCGTCCCATTTGGTCGCGCCGGTGGCGACGAAAAGCTGCGGGACCTTCTTGGAGTTCATGTATTTCTCGATCGCGCTGTTTGACGGCGTGCCGAGCGGGTTGAAGATCAACAGCACCTCGTCGCTTTCGACGAGCTTGCGCGCCTGTTCGACCGCTTTCGGCGGGCTATAACCGTCGTCGTAGGTGATGAAGTTGATCTTGCGGCCGTTGATGCCGCCCTCGGCATTGATCTTGTTGAAATAGGCAGCCTCGGTCTTGCCGATCACGCCATAGGCGGAGGCCGGACCGCTATAGGGCATGATATTGCCGATCTTGATTTCGGTATCGGAAGCGCCGTCGTCGTATTTCTTTTGCGCCAGCGCACTTCCGGTCGAAGCGAATGCGAAGGCGCCGGTAGCGATAGCGGCAATAAGTAGTTTCTTCGAGAGCATCGTTTTCTCCTTGGACTAACGTTTCATGAGGCGGACGACGAGAGGCAGGATGGCGTCGATCTTGAGGCGGCCGAGCAGATGCTGGGCAACGATGGCGACCTGCCTCGCGCCATGCGGCACCGCGAAGATGACGAAAAACAGGATGATACCGAACACGGCGCCGGAAAGGCCTTTCGATATGCCTTCCGCGATGTTCGGCACGAAGATGATGAAGGCCGCGCCGACGATCGAGCCGGGCAGCCAGCCAACGCCGCCGACCACCATGCCGAGAAACAGCGAGATCGCGAGCGTGATGGTGTAGCCGTCGGGTGCGACAAACTGCACGGCGATCGCGCCCAGCCCGCCGGCAATGCCGGTGATGGCTGCGGAGACACCGAATGCCAGCGTCTTGTAGAGCGCGACGTCGACGCCCATGGCGGATGCGGCGATTTCGTTATCGCGGATGGCCATGAAGGCGCGGCCCGAGCGCGACCGCAACAGGTTCACGGAGAAGATGTAGATCGCAATCGCGATCACGAGCGTGAAGTAATAGAACCACATGTCTTGCGACATCTTCTTCAGGTGCAGCAACGCCAGCATGCCTTGCACGGCCGCGGGAGCATCCGGCTTGGTCACCACCAGGCCCTGCACTCCGCCGGTCCAGTATTCGAAATAGCCGAGCTTGAGCAGTTGTGGCATCGCGGTCGCGAGCGCAAAGGTCGCAAGCGCCAGATAGACACCGGAAAGGCGCAGCGCCGGCTGGCCGAACGCGAATCCGAACAGGAAGCAGACCAGCCCCGCGACCGGCAGCGTCAGCGCGTAATTGATGCCGGCGTGTTCCATCAGGATCGCCGAGGTGTAGGCGCCGACCGCGTAAAACGCGCTCTGTCCCAGCGAGAACTGGCCGCTGCCGCCGGTCAGGATGTTCAACGCGAGAACCGCCAGGCCATAGACCAAAAGCATGGTCATCTGGAAGATGATGAAGTTCTTTACAAACAACGGCATCAGGATCAGCAACGCCAGCACGACGAGCGAGGTGCCCGCGCCGAGCGTCATCGCCCGCTTTGGAACGGCTTCGATGGCGGGTGCTTCGGTAACGACTTCCTGCACGGCGCTCATGCTCAAACTCGCTTTACGATAGGCCGGCCAAACAGCCCGGCCGGTTTGACAACCAGAACAAAAATGATCAGCGCCAGCGCGATCGGCAGCTTCAATTCATTGCCGACGTTGGGAATATAGGTGCCGGCAAGATTCTCGATGATGCCGACCAGGAATCCGCCGACCACGGCGCCGAACGGGCTGGTCAGGCCGCCAAGCACGGCGGCGGCAAAGCCGTAGATCAGAACGCCGCCCATCATGTTGGGCTCGAGAAACACGACGGGCGCGATCAGCATGCCGGCAATCGAGCCGATCGCGGCTGCCATGCCCCAGCCCAGCGCAATCATCCAGGAGGTATTGATCCCGACCAGCCGGGCTGACTCAGGCACGGAGGCTGCCGCGCGCATCGCGAGCCCCATGCGGGTGAAGCGGAAGAAGACGTAGAGCGCGATCAGGAGCAGCACGGTCACGCCGATCATGCCGGCCTGGTGGGTCGAGATCAACTGGCTGCCGAGGAAAGGCGCCGATCCGAACGGCGTCGGGTACTGCTTGATGGTGAAATCCCAGATCAGGCCGGCGCAGCTGTTGATGATCGCGTATAACGCGATGAAGCCGGCCACATGAGTCAGGATAGGCGCCTTCGCCAACGGCTGGAACAGGACGCGTTCGATCAGGATGCCGCCTGCGAACGAGAAGACCAGCGTGAACAGGAAGGCTCCCCAATAGGGCATGCCCCACTGCATCAACTGCCAGGAAATGAAAGTCGAGAACATCGCCATTTCGCCCTGGGCGAAATTGAGATGGTCGATCGCCTGGTAGATCATGACGACCGCAAGCGCCATGCAGGCATAGATCGCGCCAGTGGCGATGCCGGCCAGGATCTGATTGGTGAGAAGCTCCATGGCGGCGGTCCCTCAATAGCCGAGATAGGATTTGCGGACGTCTTCGTTGTTCGCGATCTCGCTGGCGTTGCCGGACATCACGATGCGACCGGTCTCGATCACATAGGCCTGGTCGGCGATTTCCAGCGCCAGTTGCGCGTTTTGTTCGACCACCAGGATCGTGACCTTGTCCTCGCGGTTGATCTTGCCGAGAATCTTGAAGAGGTCGCGCACGATCAGCGGGGCAAGCCCAAATGAAGGTTCATCGAGCAGCATCAGCCGCGGCCGCAGCATCAGCGCTCGCGCCACCGCCAGCATCTGCTGTTCGCCGCCCGAAAGCGTGCCGGCCTGCTGGGTATGCCGCTGCTTGAGCACGGGAAAGTGCGCATACATGCGTTCGATATCGGAGGCGACGCCGGACTTGCTCCGGGTGATCGCGCCAAGCTGGAGGTTTTCCTCCACCGTCATGGTCGTGAACGTGCCGCGGCCCTGTGGCACATGGGCAATGCCGAGGCGGACGACATTTTCGGTCGAACGGCGGGTCAAGGGGGTGCCGTTGAATTCAATCGCGCCCGTGGTTCGGACCATGTTGCAGATCGCGCGCAAGGTGGTGGTCTTGCCGGCGCCATTGGCGCCAAGCAGCGTGGTCACGCTGCCTTCATTGAGAGAGAATTCAAGGCCGTGCAGCGCCTGAACCTGGCCATAATAGGCATTCAGCGCCTTGATATTGAGGAGCGTGGTCATTGCTCTTTGCTCCCGAGATAGGCCTTGATCACGTCCGGATCCGATTGCACGGCGGCCGGCGTGCCCTCCGCGAGCTTGCGGCCGAAGTTCAAGGCGACGACGTGGTCGGCGATCGACATCACGAGGCCCATGTGGTGTTCGACCAGCAGCACCGTGACCTTGCGGTCGCTGCGAATACGCCGGATGAGGTCGCCGAGCGCATAAACCTCCTCGTGATTGAGGCCGCCGGCCGGTTCGTCAAGCAGCAGGATCTTGGGCTCGGAGGCGAGCGCGCGCGCCAGCTCCACGCGTTTTTGCGTACCGAAGGGCAATCCTGAAACGGTCTTGTGGGCGACGTCTTCGAGTTTGAGGTAGTCGAGGATTTCGTGAACGCGTTCGTTGACCGTGGCTTCAAGGCGGCGCGCCTGGGGAAGCCTCAGCGCATCGCTGACGATGTCGCTACTGGTTTGCGCGTGCGCGCCGATCCGGACGTTGTCGATCACCGACAGGTTGGAAAACAAGGCGACGTTCTGGAAGGTGCGGCCAATTCCGATTTCGGCAATCCGGTGCGGCGGGCGCCTCAGAATGCTCTTGCCCTCCATCAGGATATTGCCCGCGCTCGGCTGATAGAGCCGGCTCAGACAGTTGAAGAGCGTGGTTTTGCCGGCGCCGTTCGGTCCGATCAGGCCCAGGATCTGTCCCTGGTGCATGTCGAACGATACGCCGTTCAATGCGACGATGCCGCCGAACACGACACTGACGTCGCAAACCGCGAGCAAAGGCGATGTCGCCTGCGCCATTTGGGCCGCGCTCATCGCTCACCGTACCGGCAGGCCATAGAGCCAAAACCAGCCGGAGTCCTTGCTGAATCAAAGCGGCAAAGGCTACCTGATCCCCTCAACCACACGTGCAACTTTCCCTCCTGCTCTCAGTTTTCGGCCTTCTTGTTTTTTTAATTGCGGCGCTATTCCGCCGAGTGCGGCCTCGATATTCCTGACCATCGTCAACAGACGCGGGCCAATCTCGTTGCGCAGCCGGTCCTCGGTGAAGCGGTAGGCTGGCGCGCCACAGTTAAACGCATATGGGCCGGTTCCGTCATTAAGCTTTAGTGCTACGCCCGCGGCTGCGATGTCGTCATGCCACTCGCCGGCCGAGATCACAAAGCCGTATTTGGCCACGTTTTCTCCGGCGCGCTCGATGCCGTCACGCATCTTGGCCCAGCGGGCACCGTAATGTTCGCGCAGGTCCCGCAGCAGTGCGTTCCGTTCCTCTTCGCCCAGCGCCCAGAGATAGGCGCGTCCCATCGCCGTGGTGGCGATCGGAACGCGCGAACCGACATCGAGCTGAACGCCGATGGTCATGCCGCGGCTCTGTCCGAAATAGATCATGCTGAGGCGGTCGCGGCCGCCGACGGCCACCGCGCCGCCGGTTTCGCGCATCAATTCTTCCCGGTAGGGTTCCGATAGATGACGGACGCCGAGATTGGCGAGCGCGGCATAGCCGAGCGCCATGGCTGCCGGCGCTAGCTGGTACTTCTCAAACCGGGGAACCGGCGTAATGTAGCCAAGCTTGGTTAGGGTATAGGTCAGCCGGGAGACGGTCGGCTTCGGTAAATTCGTCCGGGCTGCGATCTCCTGATTGCCGAGAAGTCCGTCGTTGGGCCGAAATGCACGCAACACATCGAGACCGCGGGAAAGTGCGACTACAAAACTGCGATCAGTCGCCACTTTCTTGCCTTGACGCTTCATGCTCTACCGCCGACGCTCGACGCCTGCTCGCTCATGGTTTCGACTTGACGTTCGCTACCGTTGTACCCGCACCTTACAAGCAGCGAACTCTCGTTGAGGGGTTTTGTTGACAAGGGACGTGCTTCAAAATAACCCTCCCTGTCAAGATGCGGAATTCAATTCCGCAATGCGGAATACGTTGGTCTACTTGAAATAAGCTATGCAAGAACAGAACATCCAGGGAGAATTCCGTGAGCGAAGTGGTCAGTCTCGAACGTCATGACGTGGTTGCCATCGTCACGGTCAACAGTCCCCCGGTGAATGCCCTGAGCGCCGCGGTGCGCGGTGGCATTATGGATTGTGTCAAGCGCGCGATTGCCGATCCGGAAGCAAAGGCGATTGTTCTGACCTGCGCCGGGCGCACCTTCATCGCCGGCGCCGATATTACCGAGTTCGGCAAGCCGCCGAAGCCACCGGGCCTTCATGAAGTGCTGGGCGAGATCGAAAATTCGCCCAAGCCCGTGATAGCCGCGATTCATGGCACCGCGCTTGGCGGCGGGCTTGAAGTTGCGCTCGCCTGTCATTACCGCGTCGCGACCAAGGAAGCGCGGTTGGGTCTGCCCGAGGTGAAGCTTGGGCTATTGCCCGGCGCGGGCGGCACGCAGCGCCTGCCGCGCGCGGTGGGCCCCGAACTGGCGGTCAAGATGATCGTCAGCGGCGATCCGATTTCGGCCACTGAAGCGCTCAAAAGCGGACTGATCGATGAAATCGTCGAGGGTCCCGCTGCCGGAGCCGAAGCTTTCGCCCGCAAGGTGCTGGCGGAAAAGCGGCCTTTGAGAAAACTGCGCGACGACGACAGCAAGCTTGCGGCCGCCAAGGCCGACCGCTCGATTTTCACCAATGCGGTTGCGGCGCTCACGAAAAAAGCCCGCGGCCTGGAGGCGCCGTTCGCGGCTGCGGACGCCGTGGGCGCGGCGATCGATTTTCCGTTCGACGAAGGCATCAAGAAGGAGCGTGAGGGTTTCCTCAAGCTGGTATCGAGCGATCAGTCCAAGGCGCAGCGCCATGCCTTTTTCGCCGAGCGCGAGGCCGCCAAGATCGCCGGGGTTCCGGAAGGCACCAAGCCGCGCACCGTGGAGCGCGTGGCCATCATCGGCGCCGGCACCATGGGCGGCGGCATCGCGATGTCGTTTGCCAATGCCGGGATTCCCGTGACCCTGATCGAGACAGGCGACGAGCAGCTCAAGCGCGGCCTGGGCGTGATGCAGAAGAATTACGAGGCGACCGCCGCGCGCGGCGGCATCCCGGCCGATGCGCCCGCCAAGCGCATGGCGCTCATCAACGGCGTCGTCGGACTTGAGAACGTCAAGGACGCCGACCTCGTGATCGAAGCGGTGTTCGAGACCATGGCGATCAAGAAGGAAGTCTTCTCGGCGCTCGACAAATACGCCAAGCCCGGCGCGGTGCTGGCCTCCAACACCTCCTATCTCAATATCGACGAGATCGCGAAAGTGACGAAGCGCCCGCAGGACGTGCTCGGCATGCACTTCTTCTCGCCGGCCAACGTGATGAAGCTGTGCGAAATCGTGCGCGCCGAAAAGACCGCGCCCGACGCGCTCACCACGGCCGTGGCGGTGGCGCGAAAGATTGCAAAAGTGCCGGCCGTCGTCGGCGTTTGCGACGGCTTTGTCGGCAACCGCATGCTGGCGCAGCGCGGCAAGCAGGCCGAGAAGCTGCTGTTCGAGGGCGCGCTGCCGCAGCAGGTCGATGCCGTCGTCACCAAATTCGGCATGCCGATGGGCCCCTTCGCGATGGGCGATCTCGCCGGCCTCGATATCGGCTGGCGGTCGCGGAAAGATCGCGGCATCAAGTCCGAGATCGCGGACGCGCTGTGCGAAGCGGGACGTTTCGGCCAGAAGACCGGCAAGGGTTACTACAAATATGAGGCCGGTTCGCGTGCGCCTCTGCCGGATCCCGAGGTCGAAAAACTGATCGACGAAACGTTGCAGCGTCTCGGGCGCAAGCGTCGCGTCGTCAGCGACGAGGAAATCCTCGAGCGCATGATGTATCCGATGATCAACGAAGGCGCGCGGATTCTCGAGGAGAAGGTCGCCGCGCGTCCAGGCGATATCGACGTGATCTGGCTCTACGGTTACGGCTGGCCGATCTATCGCGGCGGTCCGATGTTTTATGCCGACCAGGTCGGGTTGAAGCACATTGCCGAACGTTTGGCCTATTATGCCAAGGAAACCAACGATCCATCGCTGGAGCCCGCACCCCTGCTCAAACGTCTCGCCGCCGAGGGCAAGACGTTTGCGTCCTTGGCGCAGACCGCGAAAGCGGCGTGATGGGTTTTTCGCCGTACACGTCATTCCGGGATGGTGCGTTAGCACCAGACCCGGAATCTCGAGGTTCCGGGTTCACGCTTCGCGTGCCCCGGAACGGCGGTGTGACTGGTGCATCACGCCCATGACCCATCCCGGCGAACAGTTCTATCCGAAAGACGTCCATTGGGACGATCCGATCGAGCGCAACTCGCTGCCCGAGTTGTTGTCCAAAGCGGCCGGTCAGTTCGGTGCTCGGCCGGTGATCGAATTTCGCGACCGCGCCATCAGCTACGTTGAACTGGAGCGGCTGGCCGATGTCGCGGCGGCTGCGTTCCTGCGCGCGGGCCTCAGTAAGGGCACGACTGTGGCGCTGTTTCTCGGCAACTCGCCCGATCATCCGGTCAATTTCTTCGGGGCGCTCAAGGCTGGCGCCCGCATCGCCCATCTTTCCCCGCTCGACGGCGAGCGCGCGCTGTCGCACAAACTGAGCGACAGCGGCGCGCGCATTCTGGTCACGTCCAATCTCGCGACCTTGTTGCCGACGGCGCTGAAATTCCTGGAAAAGGGCCTGGTCGATCGGCTGATCGTCTGCGAGGACGATCATTGGGGTGCGGTCGGCAATCCGCATACGCCGCTCCCGGACAATTCGGCCATCGTCACCTTTGCGAAATTCAGCGAAGGCGTGGCGCAGCCCGCGCAGTGGCCCGATATTTCCCCCGACGACATCGCGGTGTTGCAATATACCGGCGGCACGACGGGGCTGCCGAAAGGCGCGATGCTCAGCCATGGCAATTTGACGGCCGCGGTGTCCATTTATGAGGTCTGGGGCAGACCCGCGCGGCTGGAGCGCAATACGATCGAGCGCGTGATCTGCGTGCTGCCGTTGTTTCATATTTATGCGCTGACAGTCGTGCTATTGTCTTCGCTCCGGCTGGGCCATCTGATCTCGCTGCACCAGCGTTTCGATGTCGAGGCGGTCATGCGCGACATCGAGATCAAGCGCGCCACCTTCTTCCCCGGCGTTCCGACGATGTGGATCGCGATCGCGAGCCTTCCCGATCTCGACAAGCGCGATCTTTCCTCGCTGGCGAGCTGCATGTCCGGCGGCGCGCCGCTGCCGGTCGAGGTCGCCAAGATCCTCGGGCGCAAGACCAGCATGAAACTGAAGAGCGGCTGGGGAATGACCGAGACCTGCTCGCCCGGCACCGGCCATCCGACGGAAGGGCCGGACAAGCCCGGGTCGATCGGGCTGATGTTGCCCGGCATCGAGATGGACGTGGTCGCGCTCGAAGATCCCCACAAGGTATTGGCTCCAGGCGAGATCGGTGAAGTCCGCATCAAGGGGCCGAACGTCACCAGGGGATACTGGAACAGGCCGGAAGAAAGCGCGCAGGCCTTTGCCGACGGGCGGTTTCTCACCGGCGATATCGGCTACATGGATACGGACGGCTATTTCTACCTGGTCGACCGCAAGAAGGACATGATCATCTCCGGCGGCTTCAACGTCTATCCGCAGATGATCGAACAGTCGATTTACGAACACGCGTCCGTGCAGGAAGTGATCGTGATCGGGATACCGGACGCCTATCGCGGCGAGGCGGCGAAGGCCTTCATCAAATTGCGCGCGGGCGCGACGGCCTTCTCGCTCGACGAGCTCAAAGTGTTTCTCACCGGCAAGCTCGGCAAGCATGAGATTCCGGCCGCACTCGAATTCGTCGATGAATTGCCGCGCACGCCGGTCGGCAAGCTTTCGCGTCACGAACTCCGTAGCCAGCAGGCCGCAAGCCAGCCCGCGCAAAAACAACCACAACTCGTAACAGGAGGTCGCTCATGACCGATGCCGTCATCCTTTCCACCGCCCGTACCCCGATCGGCAAGGCCTATCGCGGCGCGCTCAACGCCACCGAGGGGGCGACGCTGCTCGGCCACGCCATCGGCGAGGCGGTTGCGCGCGCCAAGGTCGATCCCAAGGAGGTCGAGGACGTGGTGATGGGTGCGGCCCTGCAACAGGGCTCGACCGGCGGCAACATCGCGCGGAAGGCTTTGCTCCGTGCGGGCCTGCCGGTCACGGTCGGCGGCACCACGATCGACCGGCAATGCGCCTCGGGCCTGCAGGCGATTGCACTCGCGGCGCGCTCGGTGATTTTCGACGGCGTCGAGATTGCGGTCGGCGGTGGTGGTGAATCGATCAGCCTGGTGCAGAACGATCACGCCAACAAGTTTCACACCCAGGACCCGGCGCTCCTGAAGATCAAGGGCGAAGTCTACATGCCGATGATCGACACCGCCGAAGTCGTCGCCAAGCGCTACGGCATTTCGCGCGAGCGGCAGGACGAATATTCGCTGGAAAGCCAGCGCCGCGTCGCCGCTGCCCAGCAAGGCGGCAAGTTCAACGACGAACTCGCGCCGATCAAGACCATGATGGGCGTCGCCGACAAGGCGACCGGCGAAATCTCGTTCAAGGAAGTGACACTTTCAAAGGACGAAGGTCCGCGGCCGGACACGTCCGCCGAAGGGCTTGCGTCGCTGAAGCCGGTGCGGGGCGACGGCTTCACCATCACCGCCGGCAATGCCAGCCAGTTGTCGGATGGCGCCAGCGCCTCTGTCATCATGAGCGACAAGGAAGCGTCCAGGCGCGGCCTGAAACCGCTCGGCATCTTCCGCGGCTTCGTCGCCGCCGGTTGCGAGCCGGACGAGATGGGCATCGGGCCGGTCTTCGCCGTGCCGCGGCTGTTGAAGCGCCACGGCCTGAAGGTCGATGACATCGATCTCTGGGAGCTCAACGAAGCGTTCGCGGTGCAGGTGCTCTATTGCCGCGACAAGCTCGGCATCGATCCGGAGAAGATCAACGTTGACGGCGGCGCGATCGCGGTCGGCCATCCCTACGGCATGTCGGGCGCGCGGCTGACCGGTCACGCCTTGATCGAAGGCCGCCGCCGCAAGGCCAAATATGCCGTGGTAACGATGTGCGTGGGTGGCGGCATGGGTGCGGCCGGTTTGTTCGAGGTGGTGCATTAATTTTGGTCGTCCCGGTCTGGGACCATTCTGCAATCGTCGTCCCCGCGAACGCGGGGACCCATACCGCGAGGTGTTGCTGTTTTGACGGTTTGGTAGACGGCGTTGCTACTCACAGACGCCGGTGGTTATGGGTCCCTGCGTTCGCAGGAACGACAGAAAGATGATATTCGCTTCACAGGAGGATCCGATGGATCTCGCTTTTACCAAGGAAGAAATGGCGTTCCGCGACGAGGTGCGTGCGTTCTTTCGCGATAACGTGCCGCCCGCAACGCGGCAGAAGATGATCGAGGGGCGTCATCTCTCCAAGGACGAGATGGTCACCTGGTGGCGTATCCTGAACAAGAAGGGCTGGGGCGTATCGCACTGGCCCAGGGAATATGGCGGCACGGGCTGGACTTCGGTGCAGCAATATATCTTCAACGAAGAGCTTCAGGCCCATCCGGCGCCGGCGCCGCTCGCCTTCGGCGTCAGCATGGTCGGCCCTGTCATTTACACTTTCGGCAACGAGGCGCAGAAGAAGCACTATCTGCCGCGCATCGCCAGTGTCGACGACTGGTGGTGCCAGGGCTTTTCCGAACCCGGCTCCGGCTCCGATCTCGCTTCGCTGAAGACCAAGGCCGAGCGCAAGGGCGACAAATACATCATCAACGGTCAGAAGACCTGGACCACGCTCGCCCAGCACGCCGACATGATCTTCAACCTGTGCCGCACCGATGCCTCGGCCAAGAAGCAAAGCGGCATCTCCTTCATTCTGGTCGACATGAAGACGAAGGGCATCACCGTGCGCCCGATCCAGACCATCGATGGCGGACACGAGGTCAACGAGGTCTTCTTCGACGATGTCGAGGTTCCCGTTGAAAATCTCGTCGGCGAGGAGAACAAGGGCTGGGACTACGCCAAGTTCCTGCTCGGTAACGAGCGCACCGGTATCGCGCGTGTCGGCGTCTCCAAGGAGCGTATCCGCCGCATCAAGGATCTCGCGTCGAAGGTCGAGGCCTACGGCAAGCCGATCATGGAAGACCAGGGTTTCCGCGAAAAATTGGCGGCGGTCGAGATCGAACTCAAGGCGCTCGAACTCACGCAGTTGCGCGTGGTCGCCGACGAAGGCAAGCACGGCAAGGGCAAACCGAATCCGGCGTCGTCGGTACTGAAAATCAAGGGCTCGGAAATCCAGCAGGCGACCACCGAACTCCTGATGGACGTGATCGGCCCGTTCGCCGCACCCTTCGACGAGCATGGCGACGACGGCTCGAACGAGGCGATGGAATGGACCGCGCAGATCGCGCCGAGCTATTTCAACAATCGCAAGGTCTCGATCTATGGCGGCTCGAACGAGATCCAGCGTAACATCATCACCAAAGCGGTGTTGGGGCTTTAGGGGAGCCGTCATTCCGGGGCGCGAGCAGAGCGAGCGAACCCGGAATCCATAACCACGATCATGAGTATGGATTCCGGGCCTGCGACCAAGAAGTCGCATCCCGGAATGACGAAATGGTTAGACCGGGTATGAGGAATTAAGAGATATGGATTTCGATTTGTCCGAGGAGCAGCGGCTTCTCAAGGAAAGCGTCGATGGGTTGCTCGGCGATTCCTATGATTTTGATTCACGCAAGAAATACATGAAAGAGCCGGGCGGCTGGAGCAAGACGATGTGGAGCCGGTTCGCCGAGCAGGGCCTGCTTGGTCTGCCGTTCGCGGAAGGAGACGGCGGCTTCGGCGCCGGCGCGGTCGAGACCATGATCGTGATGGAGGCTTTGGGGCGCGCGCTCGTGGTTGAGCCTTATTTGGCAACGGTTGTGATCGCGGGTGGTTTGCTGCGCCATGGCGGCTCAGCCGCGCAGAAGGAAGCGCATATCCCCTCCATCATCGACGGCAGCAAAACCTTCGCCTTTGCGCAGCTGGAAAAGAATTCGCGCTACGATCTGGCGGACGTTGCGACGTCGGCCAAGAAGAAGGGCGATGGTTGGGTCATCGACGGCGAGAAATTCGTCGTGCTCAACGGCGAGGCAGCGGACACCCTGGTCGCGACCGCGCGCATCAAAGGCGGCCAGCGCGACACCAGCGGCATCGGCGTGTTCCTGGTGCCGGCCAATGCCAAGGGCGTGACCAGGAAGGGTTACCCGACCCAGGACGGCCTGCATGCCGCTGACGTCACCTTCACCGGCGTCGAGGTCGGCGCGGATGCTGCGATCGGCGATCCCGAAAATGCCTTGCCGCTGATCGAGCGTGTGGTCGACGAAGCCCGCACCGCGCTCTGCTCCGAGGCGGTCGGCCTGATGGATGAGTCGTTGAAGGCCACCGTTGAATATCTGAAAACGCGCAAGCAGTTCGGCGTGGCGATCGGCAGCTTCCAGACCTTGCAGCACCGCGCCGCCGATATGTTCGTCGCAGTCGAGCAGGCGCGCTCGATGTCGATGTTTGCGACCATGGCCTGCGACTTCGAGGACGCAAAAGAGCGCGCCACCGCGGTCGCCGCCGCCAAGGTGCAGATCGGCAAGTCCGGCAAATTCGTCGGCCAGCAGTCGATCCAGTTGCATGGCGGCATCGGCATGACCATGGAAGCCAGCATCGGTCATTACTTCAAGCGCCTGACCATGATCGAGAACACGTTTGGCGATACCGAATATCACCTGCGCCGCGTCACCGCCGGCGGCGGGCTGGTGTAGGTATCTCAACCGTCCATTCCGGGGCGATGCGCAGCCTCGAACCCGGAATCTCGAGATTTCTCCGATGTGCAATTGCACATCGTAGTTCGCGCAAATGCGCGCCCCGGAATGACGACCACGGAGACATCCATGAAATCCACCCCCTTCGATCTCACGGGACAAGTCGCCGTCATCACCGGCTCCAGCCGCGGCATCGGCCGTTCGTCGGCGGAACTGCTCGCGAAGCTCGGCGCCAAGGTCGTGATCTCCTCGCGCAAGGCCGACGCCTGTGAGGAAGTAGCAAACGGCATCCGCAAGGCGGGCGGCGACGCCCATGTCATCGCCTGCAACATCTCGCGCCGCGAGGAAGTCGAGGCGCTGGTGGCAGGCAGCATCAAGCACTACGGCAAGATCGACATTCTCGTCTGCAACGCCGCGGTCAATCCCTATTACGGCCCGCTGCTCGATATCAAGGACGAGGCCTTCGACAAGATCATGGGCTCCAACGTCAAGAGCAACATCTGGCTTTGCGCGCTCGCGATCCCGCAAATGGCCGAACGTGGCAAAGGCTCGGTGGTGATCATTTCTTCGATCGGGGGTCTGCGCGGTTCGACCGTGATCGGCGCCTACGGCATTTCGAAAGCTGCGGATTTCGCGCTGTGCCGGAGCCTCGCCGGCGAATGGGGTCCGAAGGGCGTGCGCGTCAATTGCGTCGCGCCGGGTCTTGTGAAGACCGATTTCGCCCGAGCGCTGTGGGAAGACGAGGAGCGGCTGAAGCGCCGCTGCGCCACCACGCCCTTGCGGCGGATCGGCGAGCCCGACGAAATCGCGGGTGCGGTCGCCTATCTCGGCTCGGATGCGTCGAGTTTCATGACCGGACAGACCATCGTGGTCGATGGCGGCGTGACCACCGCGTCGGTGTAGTCTCGAAGTTCGTGTCCCGGACGCGGTGCATCGTGTTCACGCTGCTCCGCAGATCCGGGACCTATTGTTTGCTTTTCCCATCGGCCCCGGATCAGCAGCGCATCATTTCATGCCGCGCAGCGTCCGGGGCACGAGAGCCAACTTGACGTCCGCTTTCCAATCCGCTTGCCTTGCAGGCAATTAGAATCCGGGAAGAACGCCAATGTCCTTCGTGCTGGCCATCGATCAGGGCACCACGTCCTCGCGCGCCATGGTGTTTCGCGCCGACCTTTCGGTCGCGGCGATCGCGCAAGCCGAATTTCCGCAGCATTTTCCAGCTTCGGGGTGGGTCGAGCATGATCCGGAAGACATCTGGAACTCGACCGTTGCTGTTTGCCGCGAGGCACTGAAGAAAGCCAACCTCGCGGCCAAGGACATTGCCGCGATCGGCATCACCAACCAGCGCGAGACGACGCTGGTATGGGATCGCGCCACCGGCCAGGCCATCCACCGTGCCATCGTCTGGCAGGATCGCCGCACCGCCGACATCTGCGCGCGGCTGAAGGACGAAGGCCACGAGCCCACGATCACGGCCAGGACCGGCCTGATCATCGATCCCTATTTTTCCGGAACTAAAGTCGCCTGGATTCTCGACAATGTTCCGGGCGCACGGGCGCGCGCGGAGCGCGGCGAATTGTTGTTCGGCACTGTCGATTGCTACCTGTTGTGGCGCCTGACCGGCGGAAAGGTGCACGCGACCGACGCCACCAATGCCTCGCGCACGCTGCTCTTTAATATTCACGAGGGCGTGTGGGACGACGATCTCCTGAAGCTGTTGAACGTGCCGCGGGCGATGTTGCCGGAGGTGAAGGATTCCTCGCACCATTTCGGCGAAACCGTGCCTGATCTGTTCGGCGGCGGAATTGCGATTGCCGGCATCGCCGGCGACCAGCAGGCCGCGACCATCGGTCAAGCCTGTTTTGCGCCCGGCATGATCAAGTCCACTTACGGCACCGGCTGCTTTGCGCTTCTCAACACCGGCACGACGCCGGTCGCTTCCAAAAACAAGTTGCTCACGACGATTGCCTATCAACTCCGGGGAAAGCGTACCTACGCGCTGGAAGGCTCGATCTTTGTCGCAGGCAGCGCCGTGCAATGGCTGCGCGACGGGCTCGGCATGATCAAGCAGGCGGCCGAAACCGGGCCGCTCGCGGAAAAGTCCGATTCCGCCCAAAGCGTCTATCTGGTGCCGGCTTTTGTCGGTCTCGGCGCGCCCTACTGGAATCCGCGCGTGCGTGGCGCGCTGTTCGGGCTGACGCGCAACACGGGACCGGCGGAGCTCGCGCATGCCGCGCTCGAAAGCGTCTGTTATCAGACCTGCGATCTCTGGGAAGCGATGCGCGCCGACTGGCCGGATGCGAAAGCGGCCAATATCGTCCTGCGCGTCGATGGCGGGATGACCGCGTCCGACTGGACCATGCAGCGGTTGGCGGATTTGCTTGATGCGCCGGCTGATCGTCCCATGGTGCAGGAGACGACCGCGCTGGGCGCGGCCTATCTGGCCGGGCTTTCTGCGGGTGTTTTTCCCGAGCCGGAAAAATTCGCCGACAACTGGCGGCTTGAGCGCCGCTTCAAGCCCAACATGAGCGCGGCCACGCGCGAACGGAAGCTGAAGGGTTGGGCCCGTGCCGTCAAAGGCCTGCTCGCGAGTGACGAGAGCGAGAGCTGACCTTCATCAGAGGCGGCAGATTGCGCGGAAATTGAGTTCCATTGACACGATCAGACCCGTTGCAATTGGGCCACATCTCCGCTCCAAAAGCCGGTTCCACCGTCCCACGGCATTGCACAAATCGATTCCGTCGCAAAAGATCGTCTGCGCCGGATGCCCCATGGGCTCCAAAGGAGAGACATGAACCGACGACTGACAGCAATAGCGGCCTGGTGCCCAGCGATTGCTTTCGTCGCTCTCGTCATCATTCTGCGTGCCGGGCCGGTTTCTCCGGCAAGTGACAACCCTGTTGTGCAGCAAAGTCTCGTGCCGGCTCTCGCCGCCGACGCCAGCGTGACGGAAAAACTTCAGCCAATTGCGTTCGGCAGGGACGAGATCGAGCCGGCCGTTGTCGAAGCCGTTCCGGAAGTGACCGGCGGTGTGAGCGCTCCTGCGCAAGAACAAGAACCCGTCGTCCAGATAGCGATGGCAGACCCGACGGAAAAGGTAGATGCATCGCCAGAGCAAGTGAAGGCCATCACGGCGGAGGATCAGGGCGCAGGCCCTGCGAATGGCGGCATCGATTCAATCGAGATCCTCGATGAATGCTTCGTCGTCGAGACCTGCATGGATCGCTATCTCTGGGCGCTTTATCAACGCACGCCGAAGGAAGACACGGTCGCGGAGCAGGAACGGCGAGCGGTAACGGTCAAAAAGAGAGGCAAACTGGTGACGGTTACAAGGACCATCACCACGAGCGTCAACGAAGAGTTTTCCTGGAAGGATCGAAAGGCGGCGGAGCATGTCGGCATGCCGCTGATGGATTACGTGATCGGTGGCGTGGACGTCGCTTTCAAGCGAAGGCTCTTTAATATGCTGTTCGCTGCCGAAAAAGCCGGCCTTTCACCTGGCATCACCAGCGCATTTCGCGACGACTACCGGCAATCCATTGCGAGCGGTCTCAAGGCGGCCAACGACAGATCATACCATGGCGGCAGCTCTCACGGAGGTTATGGTCACGGCCTTGCGGCCGACATTGTGAGCATCAAGGGCGACACGCGAGCGCAGCGGCGCGTCTCCACCGAAGAGTTCTGGAAGTGGGTCGATGCGCACGGGCCGGAATTCGGAATCGGGCGGCCCTATCTCGGCAGGGATCCTCCGCACGTCGGACCGATCGACGGCAAGGAATATGCCGATCATCGAGGTACGAAAGTCCAAGATACCTCAAGGGTGGCGTCGAGAGCGCACAGCAGTCCGACAACGCGCCATCACGCCACGGCGAAGGGCACCAGGACCGCCAGGTCCTAGAACCATTTGGTCTCGAACCGTTCGCGAACAAACGCGCCCCGAAACTTATTTCTCGGCGAGATTTAAATAGGCGGCCCAGGCTGCACTGGCCAGGACCTGAGACGGATCGCTCGCGCATACCCTCACCACCTCGGCAATCACCATCTTCTCTTCCGAGCTTGCCTGGGCCTGCCCGCTTGCGGCCGCAACGTAGTTGAGTCCCGACCAGTATCCAAAGATCCAGACGGTCCCTTCCGCTCGCGAAGCTGCCGTTGAACGCCAATGAGCGCACGTCATCGCGCCGATGCCGATCAACTGAACGGAAACTTTGGTTTCTCCGGCAACCGAAGGCGAAGACAAAAAGCTCAGTGCGAGAGCGCAAAACCCTATCCGTCGCAACATCAGACATTCCCCGGGCTGGCTTTTTTGACGCCGCTTGTATAACCGTTCAACGTTCAACGTTTGATCTATGGCGATAACGAGGCCAGATAAGCGGCAATCGCCAGCATGTCGTCGTGGTTGAGCTTGGCCACGACCGGCTGCATCAGCTCCGCATTGGTTCCGGTGCGGGTGCCTGATTTGATGTCGTTGAGCTGGCGAAAGACATACATCGGCGAACGGCCGGTGAGGTGCGGCACTTCACCGATGCCTTTCAGGTCGGGGCCGTGGCAGGTGGCGCAGGGCAGCGTCCGGCCATCGCCGCCTTTCACCAGCGCCTCGCCGCGCTTGATGCTGCCGACAGGCACATCGGCCACAAAGCCCATGCGGGAGTCGCGCAAGTCGGCGCGTTCCGGCGCCTGGGGCAATTCAATGATGCGGTTGCCGATCGGTTCGGTGCTGCCGCCATCGATCGCGAACCGCATTCCGCCGGTGCGCAATTCCGTCTTCGGTACTGTGTCGGTCTCGACCACTTTATTCCATGAAGGACGGGGCAACGCCGAATAATATTTGGCGGCTTCGCGAAGTTCCTCGTCGCTCACCGCCTTGGCAATCGGCAACATCGAGCCGGCCCGCGCGCCCTTGCGGTGGCCATCTTTGAAGTCGGACACCTGGCGGACGATATAGGCCTCCGGCAGGCCGGCGAGATCGGATGATTCTGGATGCCCGCCGCCGTTGGTCACATGACATTTGGAGCACGCCTTCACGGCCGGCTCCCGCCCGTGCGCAACCACAGCCGGCATCGGCGGATGATCCTCGGGAAACCAGTCCGGCGGCGCGAAATCGTTTTCGATCTGCGCCTGGGTATAGCTCCGGCTGCTGCCCGGCAGGGTCTTCAGCGCCGTGGCGTCAAACGGCGCGAGCGGCGGATTGACCGGATAGGCCCATTCTGGAAAAGAGGCGGCGCCTTCGCTCGGTGCGGGGCCGGCCGACTGCGCCAGAGCACCAACCGCAATAATGCCAGCGACCGCGAGAACTCCCCCAAATACAAGTTTCATTTTTCCCGCCCGGTTGTTCGTTTGACGCGCTTGCGTCAAGCAGCGCTGCGCGTCGTTGCTCTTGATTAAGGCTGCGTCTCAGACCGCGGTCAAGCGGGGCCGTCTTGCTAATTTTCAAACCTCGCCGCCTTCGTATTCGCCCCGCACAGCAGCACCGCGCCGCGTTCTCCGGCTTGAGGCTTGTAGCGCCCCGTCCGCATCTCGTTCGGAAATGTGCTAGGCTCGGAACGGGTTGACGATCCCGGCCGAACTCGATCCAAAGTTCAAGCCATGACACTGGTCGATTTTGACGATAGCCGTGCATTGCTCCGCTTCAAGGGAGTGCGGTTTGATGACGTTGCCAGAAATGTCCTGGCGAAGTTCGATCATGATTTGAGACCCTGCCTGCCAGCGCCCGCCTTCGAGAGTCGCGCCGACGATGTGGCGGCCGCTCAATATCTGGAATTGGCGCGCCGAACGATCGAAGACGAGCTGATCGCCCAAGCCCAGCAATATACCCCGCTGCAATGGCTCTATTATCTGCGGGCCGTGCCTGGAAATTGGTGGGCCGGCCAACTGCGAACAACGGCGGTCTACGATGCGGCTCTTGCCGAAATAATTTCCGGCAAAAGCGCCAAATTGTCGCCTGGGGGCATTCCCGACTTTTCCGTCAACGTGGAGATTGCGAACTCGGTCGCCACATTCTGTGCAGGAACCATCAGCCTGTCGCATATCCACACGAACCTGCGCTGGTTCGGAAAGGGCGCGTCCATCAACTTTGCCAGAACGGCCCTGGGTTCTGCCGAACCGACGCCGGCGCTTGAAAGGGCCGTCAAGCTGTACGATAGCCGGGTCGACGTCGACCAAGGTTTGGTGTTCTCGCGCACGGGTCTCGGCAGCCAGGAGAGCGTGAAGGGGGATTGCATATCCTGGATACCGGTCGTCCCGAGGATGAGCCCCGAAATGCCGTCGAAATTCGGCTATCTGCTCCGATTTGGGCTGGACTATCGATGCCTGGACGAACTCGCCAGGTTTAACCGCGCCATGGATGACGCGGGATGCCCGTGGTGGGAGAACGAGTCGGGCCTGCTGATCGCATTCCTGCATCAGACCATCGAGCTCATTCGCGAAAGAAGAATTCAGGTCATGAGGTGCGGCTGCCTGTTCTCGACGAGAGAACTCGCGAGATCGGCCCCTGCGCAGTACGTCGCAGATGCAAGAAAAATCGCGAACGCGGTGTTTCCGGGAACCAGAACCCCGAACACGATTGAAAAACTTATGCGGGCGGTAGGCAAGCTTGAGGGAAACTCATGGCCGATGGTGCAAGGTCCGGCGGTCCGGACGGACGGTGATCTGGTTTGCCTCGACCTTTATTCGGCGTCCATGCGGTTGAATCAGACGGCAAGCCTGAGGGCCGCAGGCGGCAAGCTCGGCGACCTCAAAGGTCCGGAGCTGGAAAAAAGCGTGCAGTCATTGATTGACGATTCGCCTTGGGCGTTGAGCCCGGCAATGCGCGAGATACTGGTTGGCAAAAAGCCCCAGCGCGGCGGCCAGGATCTGACCGATCTCGACGCAGTCGGATCGAAAGACGGCGTGCTTTTGCTGGTCTCCTGCAAGAGCCGGCCTTATTCGGCAGCCTACGACATAGGCGAGAGAAGTCTCGTCAAACAGGTCGAGCAGGATGTACTGGTTGCGTTGAGAAAATGGACCGAAAAGACCGACTATATGAGGGATAATCCGCTTTGCCTCGGCAAGTTCGATTTCTCGCAATACAAGATATTGCCGGTCGTTTGCTTTCCCTTTGCGCCCTATGTAGCCATTGGTCCGGCAACCGCGGAAGTCGCAAGCGGACTACGCGCCGTCGTATCCCTTGCCGAACTGAGAGTCTGGCTCTTTCGATAGCAGCCAACACACATGGCCGAGGCTTGGCCCACCACGACTGGGCCTTGCTGATTTGCCCGTCGTGCCAACGTGTCGCAGGCGTTTTTGCTTGTGACGTCGGGCAAATCAGTGGCTTCAGTTCGCGCGTCCCGTGCCCACCAAGAGGGGCGCTTCGCGGTCGTCACGAGCGTTGGGTGCGGGATGCGATGGACGCTTTGGCGCGCAAGACGAACGCGCTTGAGGCGGACGGTCAAGCCGTGTGGTCCTGATATCTCGACGCTGATATCAACCTGGCGATGAAGCTGGCGCTTCCCGCCGGGGATGGTGACAAGAAGGCCCGATCACCAGGGAGAGCTCGGAACAGACCGTTAAAACCATTCGCGCAGGGAATGCCGGAATGTTTCGGCGAACCTGTGGTGACTAACTTGCGTGTTTTCTATTTTTACACGCAAGGCTGCGGGTGCGCTTGGCACCCGGCATTCCCTGCGCCCTCTGTTTTTCGAGGGACGATGTTTTTGGCGGAACCTGCGGTGAAATGGGCCAGCGGGAATGCTGGTGTGTGTCTTCGATTGGTGTGGCCCATCCTTCGAGACGCCCCGCCCACGGCGGGCTCCTCGGGATGAGGTGGTTTACGTGGTGAGAAGCTAGACCCTCATGGTGAGGAGCCGCGACGCGGCGTCTCGAACCATGAGGCCCGGATGCTCGGATCCTGTTGTTTGAAATTTGAATGAGGATACGTAGCGGTGTGGTGGCGCTTACCCCGCCCCGACCTTCTTCTTGCGATACGCCAGATGCACCGCGCAATTGCAGCCCGGCGGATGCGATTGCAGTTCCCTGGGCTCGACGTCGTTGGCGGGCGACGGCGCCAGCGTTGCCTGCTTGACACTGCGGTCCTGCGCCGGCTGATCCTGCGCCGGGATATAGTTCAATACCGGCGCGAGCCAGCGTTCGGTCTCGGCAACGCTGAAGCCTTTGCGCGCGGCATAGTCTTCAACCTGGTCGCGCTCGATCTTGCCGACGCCGAAATAGAAGCTCTCGGGATGGCTGAGATAAAGCCCGGAGACCGACGAGCCCGGCCACATCGCGAAACTCTCGGTGAGCTTCACGCCCGCCGTGTTCTCGGCGTCGAGCAGCTCAAACAACGTCGCCTTCTCGGTGTGATCGGGTTGCGCGGGATAACCGGGCGCGGGACGGATGCCCTGATATTTCTCCAGGATCAACTCATCCGCCGCGAAATTTTCGTCCGGCGCATAGCCCCAGAATTCGCGGCGCACCCGCGCATGCATGCGCTCGGCGAAGGCTTCCGCCAGCCGGTCGGCCAGCGCCTTGCACAGGATCGAGGAGTAATCGTCATTGGCATTCTTGAAGCGGTCGGCGACGACATCTTCGCCGATGCCGGCGGTGACCACGAAGCCGCCGATATAATCGGCAACGCCGGAAGAGCGAGGTGCGATGAAATCGGACAGCGCGCTGTTGAAACGTCCCTCGCGCTTTTCGAGCTGCTGGCGCAACGTGTGAAGCGTCGCGATCGGCGTATTCCGCGTCTCGTCCGCATAGACGAGGATATCGTCGCCCTTGGCGTTCGCCGGCCAGAAACCGATCGTGGCTTGCGCGGTGAACCATTTCTCCTTGACGATGCGATCCAGCATCTTGCGCGCGTCGTCATAAAGCGAGCGCGCGACCTCGCCAATTTTCGGGTCGTCGAGAATGGCGGGAAAGCGCCCGGTCAGTTCCCATGTCTGGAAGAACGGCGTCCAGTCGATGTATTCTGCCAATTCCGCAAGGTCATAATCGCGGAACGTCTTGATGCCGAGGAAGGTCGGCTTCTTCGGCGGCGTCCTGGTGAAATCGACGGCGACGGCGTTCTTGCGCGCGTCGGCGAGTTTCAGCCGCTTCTTGTCGGCCTGGGCGCGGAAATGCGCGGCGGAAATTTTGGCGTATTCTTCGCGAACCTCCGTGGCATAGGCCACGCGCTTGTCCAGCGACAACAGCGAGGAGGCAACGCCGACCGCGCGGCTCGCGTCGTTGACATGCACCACCGGTCCCGCGCGGTAGTTCGGGTCGATCTTGACGGCGGTGTGGACCCGGCTGGTGGTGGCGCCGCCGATCAGGAGCGGAATGTCGAGGCCCTCGCGCTGCATCTCGCCAGCGAGAAAACTCATTTCGTCGAGCGAAGGCGTGATCAGGCCGGAGAGGCCGATGATGTCGGCGCTCTCGCGCCTGGCGGTCTCGATGATCTTCGCCGCCGGCACCATCACGCCGAGGTCGATCACCTCGAAATTGTTACATTGCAGAACGATGCCGACGATGTTCTTGCCGATGTCGTGGACGTCGCCCTTGACGGTGGCAAGCACGATCTTGCCGGCGGAGTTGCGGCCATCACCGGTAATGCCATTGGCGAGATTGCGCGCCTTCTCCTCTTCCATGAAGGGCATCAGATAGGCGACCGCCTGCTTCATGACGCGGGCGGATTTCACCACCTGCGGCAGGAACATCTTTCCGTCGCCGAAGAGATCGCCGACGATGTTCATGCCGGCCATCAGCGGTCCCTCGATCACGTCGAGCGGACGTGTGGCGAGCGCCCGTGCATCTTCGGTGTCCGCATCGATGTATTCGGTGATGCCGTGCACCAGCGCGTGGCTAAGCCGCTTGTCGACCGGCCATTCGCGCCAGGCGAGATCCTGTTCCGAGGTCTTCTTCTCCTTGCCGCGGAATTTCTCGGCGAGCGCCAGCAGCCGTTCGGATGCGCCCGGATCGCGGTTGAGGATGACGTCTTCGCTGGCCTGGCGCAGTTCGGGGTCGATGTCGTCATAGACGACCATCTGCCCGGCATTGACTATTCCTAAGTCCATGCCGGCCTTGATGGCATGATAGAGGAACACGGAATGCATGGCTTCGCGCACCGGCTCGTTGCCGCGGAACGAGAACGAAAGATTGGAGACGCCGCCGGAGATGTGGGCGTGCGGCAGGTTTTGCCGTATCCACCGCGTCGCCTCGATGAAGTCCACGCCGTAATTATTGTGCTCCTCGATGCCGGTCGCGATCGCAAAGATATTCGGATCGAAGATGATGTCTTCCGGCGGAAAGCCGATGCGATTGACGAGAATGTCGTAGGCGCGCTGGCAGATTTCGGTCTTGCGCGCGAACGTGTCGGCCTGCCCCTTCTCGTCGAAGGCCATCACCACCACGGCAGCGCCATGCCGCCTGGCGATATTGGCCTCGCGAATGAACTTCTCCTGGCCTTCTTTCATCGAGATCGAGTTCACGACCGGCTTGCCCTGCACGCATTTCAGGCCGGCCTCGATCACGTTGAATTTCGAAGAGTCGACCATCACCGGCACGCGGGCGATGTCGGGCTCGGCGGCGACAAGGTTGAGGAAGGTCACCATCGCGCTTTCCGAATCGAGCAGCCCTTCGTCCATGTTGACGTCGATGATTTGCGCGCCGTTCTCGACCTGGTCGCGCGCGACCTGCAATGCAGCGGTGTAATCGCCGGCGGTGATCAGCTTGCGAAATCGCGCCGAGCCGGTGACGTTGGTGCGCTCGCCGACATTGACGAAGGGGATCGCCGGCGTCAGCGTGAAGGGCTCAAGGCCGGAGAGCCGCAGACGCGGCTCGATCTCCGGAACGGTGCGCGGTCTGTGCGGGCTCACGGCGGCGGCGATCGCGGCGATGTGGTCGGGCGTGGTGCCGCAGCAGCCGCCGACGATGTTGACGAGGCCTGCGGAGGCGAACTCGCCGATCAGGCGCGCCATATATTCCGGGCTCTCGTCATACTGGCCGAACTCATTTGGGAGTCCGGCGTTCGGGTAGGCGCACACCAGCGTATCGGCGACGCGGCCAATGTCAGCGATGTGCGCGCGCAAATCCTCGGCGCCGAGTGCGCAGTTGAAGCCGATGGTGATGGGTTTCGCGTGACGCACCGAATTCCAGAACGCTTCCGGCAGTTGGCCCGACAGCAGCCGTCCCGATTTGTCGGTGATGGTGCCGGACACCATCACCGGCACATCGATGCCGCGCTCCTCGGTGATCTCGGCGATCGCGTAAAGCGCGGCCTTGGCGTTCAGCGTGTCGAAGATGGTTTCGACCAGCAGCAAGTCAGCCCCGCCGTCGAGCAGCCCCTTGATCTGCTCGCCATAAGCGGCGCGCAAATCGTCGAAGGTGACGGCGCGGTAGCCGGGATTCGACACATCGGGGGAAATCGAGGCGGTGCGGTTGGTTGGGCCGATGGCGCCCGCGACGAAGCGCGGCTTGCCGTCTTCGGCACTGACGCGGAGTGCCGCGGCGCGCGCGAGCTTCGCGCCTTCGAGGTTGAGCTCGTAGGCGAGATCCGACATCTCGTAATCGGCCTGCGCGATCGAGGTCGAGGAAAAAGTGTTGGTGGCGACGATATCGGCGCCGGCGCGAAGATAGGCGGCGTGGATATCCTCGATCGCCTCGGGCTGGGTCAGGATCAGGAGGTCGTTGTTGCCTTTGACGTCGCGATGAAAATCGGCAAATCGCGCGCCGCGAAAGGCGGCTTCGTCATATTCGAGGCCCTGGATCATGGTGCCCATGGCGCCGTCGAGCACGAGAATGCGTTCTCGTGCAGCAGCGAGCAAAGCGGTTCGCTTTGGGGAGGTGGGCAGCGTCATCGTTCAAGCCGCCTTCTGCGCGCCTGCGGGGCGGATGCCGAGCAGATGGCAGATCGCGAAGACGAGGTCGGCGCGGTTCATGGTGTAGAAATGAAAGGTATCGACGCCGTGCTTGTTGAGCTTCTGCACCTGGCCGGCGGCAACCGTTGCGGCCACCAGCTTGCGGGTTTCGGCGTCATCGTCGAGGCCGTCAAATTTTTCCGCGAGCCAGTCCGGCACCGTGGTGCCGGCGCGGGTGACGAAGTTCCTCGCCTGCTTGAAATTGTGCATCGGCATGATGCCGGGCACGATCGGAATATCGATGCCGCGGGCGCGGACGCGGTCGAGGTAACGGAAGTAGAGGTCGTTGTCGAAGAAGACCTGGGTGATGGCGCGGGTGGCGCCGGCGTCAACCTTGGCCTTCAGCCCATCGATGTCGGCATCGAAGCTCGGGCTCTCCGGATGTTTTTCCGGATAGGCCGAGACCGAGACCTCGATATCGGGAAATCGCTTCTTGATGCTACCGACGAGGTCGGAGGAGGTTTGATAGCCGTCGGGATGGGTGGAGAAAGGCGTGCCGATGCCGCCGGGCGGATCGCCGCGCAGCGCCACGATATGGCGGACGCCGATCTCGTGATAGCGGGCGACGATGTCGTCGATCTCACCGCGCGCAGCGCCGACGCAGGTCAGATGCGCAGCCGGCAACAGTTCGGTCTCACCGAGGATGCGCGTGATGGTGGCGTGGGTGCGCTCGCGGGTCGAGCCGCCGGCGCCGTAGGTCACGGAGACAAAGTTTGGGGTGAGCGGCGCCAGCCGGTTGATGGTCTCCCACAGGCTCTTTTCCATTTCCTCGCTCTTCGGCGGGAAGAATTCAAAGGAGATCGCCGGCTGGCTCTGTGCGCGGGGTCCATTGGATGTGGAAAGTGTGGCTTCGTTCATGGCACTCACAGGCTCTGCGGCAGTCAACGTGCGCGGGTTTTGTTTAGGAACTGGCAAAATAGGCGAAAGCGCCTGCAACATATAGCCCACTGGTCTTGGGAAATTGCCCACTACCTATGAAATATATCTCATTTTCTTGTAATTTTTACCGGAGTGGGCGATTGGGAAATATGTATTTTATTATGATATATGAATAAGATAGGTGAATTATGCACTCGATAAAATGTTGGGCAAATTGAAGGAATTAAGAAATATGGAATATTTGGCCCAATATCAGCCTAGCGACACGTGCAGGCGGCCTTATCTTAGAGGGCCGGCCTGCGCTTCAGGGCCGTTGTAACGTCCGGCTGCGGCACTAGGTTATTGCCATGATTCCGCTTTCCATCCTCGACCTCTCGGTGGTCACGTCAGGCACCAAACCCGCTGCGGCGCTCCGCAACAGCATCGATCTCGCGCGCCACGCCGATGCGCTTGGTTTTACCCGTTATTGGCTTGCCGAACATCACAACCTCGCATCCGTCGCGAGCCCCGCGCCCGACCTCATGATCGGACAGATCGCGGCGGTGACGAAAAACATCCGCGTCGGCTCCGGGGGAGTGATGCTGCCGAACCATGCGCCGCTCGTCGTGGCGGAGCGGTTCAAGATGCTGGAAGCGCTGTTTCCAGGCCGGATCGATCTTGGGCTCGGCCGCGCGCCCGGCACCGATGGCGCCACCGCCTATGCGCTGCGCAGCCGGCTCGATCGCCGCGAGGGCGACGATTTCCTCGAACGGCTGCATGAATTGACGCTGTGGGAGACCCGCAACTTCCCGCCCGATCACCCCTTCAACAAGGTGGTGGCGATGCCCAATGATACGCCGCTGCCGCCGATCTGGTTGCTCGGCTCGAGCGACTACAGTTCGGAGCTCGCGGCTCAGGTCGGCATGGGCTATGCGTTCGCGCATCATTTTGCGTCCTATGATGCGACTGCCGCGATGACGAATTATCGCGCCCATTTCAAGCAGACCGGCTGGCGCGAAACACCTTATGCGATTCTGGCGGTGGCGGCTGTGGCGGCCGAAACGGATGCCGAGGCCGAGCGGCTCGCGGCGTCGATGGACCTCAATCGCCTGCTGCGCGATCGCGGACAGTATATTCCGCTGCCGAGCATCGAGGAGGCGCAGGCCTACGCTTACACTGAAGCCGATCGCGCTGCGATCGCACGCAATCGCTCGCGGCTGTTTGTCGGAAGCCCCGCGACCGTGATGGCGAAGCTGGAGCCGATGATCGCAGCAAACCAGGCCGACGAATTGATGGTCATCACTGCGGTCTACGACCACGAGGCACGCAAGAAGTCTTATGGTTTGCTCGCGAATGCGTTCGGATTAGCCAGGAAGGAAGCGGCGTAAGCCGGTCAGTCCTGCCGCTCGCTGAAGGTGGCGCGGAACGGATGGGCCGGATAGACGCCGACGATGCGGAATTCACGGGAGAAGAATTTCAGCTCCTCCAGCGCAAAGGCGAGGTTTCTGTCTTCGGGATGGCCGTCGACATCGGCATAGAATTGCGTGGCGAAGAAATTGCCGTCGACCATATAGCTTTCGAGCTTGGTCATGTTGACGCCATTGGTGGCAAAGCCGCCCATCGCCTTATAGAGCGCCGCGGGGAGGTTGCGCACACGGAAAACAAAAGTCGTGACCAGCGGTGCGGAGCCTTGTTTGGCCCATTCCGCCTTTCGCGCCAGCACCACGAAGCGGGTGGTGTTATGGGTCTCGTCCTCGACGTCCTCGGCCAGAATGTCGAGGCCGTAAATCTCGGCCGCGAGCCTGGAGGCGATCGCGGCACAGCTCTTGTCGCCGCGCTCGGTGACGATGCGCGCGCTGCCGGCGGTATCGGCCGCCACGATCGGCTTGATGCCGAGCTTGCGGATGATGCGCCGGCATTGCCCGAGCGCGTGGACATGGCTCTCGACCGTCTTGATATCGCTTATTTTCGCGCCGCGCGGCGCCATCAACTGGTGATGGATCGGCAGAAACCATTCACCGACGATGAAGAGGCCAGACTGCGGCAGAAGATGATGGATGTCGGCGACCCGCCCCGCTACCGAATTCTCGATCGGGATCATGCCGAGATCGGCTTCGCCGGAGGAAATGGCGGCGAGCGCATCCTCGAAGGTCGGGCAGGGCAAAGCTTCGGCGTCGGGATAGGCCTCGGCGATGGCGATATGGGAGTTGGCGCCCGGCTCACCCTGGAAGGCGATTTTCATGATCTTGGTCGTCGTTGGTTTGGTCATGGCGCCTTGTACCAGCCGCTCAGCTTTTCGCCAGTATTTGCCGCGTGGCCTCAAGGTCGGCCGGGGTATCGACGCCGCGCGGCACGGAATCGACTACCCCGATGTCGATCCGCATCCCTGCTTCCAGCGCCCTCAATTGCTCCAGCTTCTCCTGCCGCTCCAGCGGCGAGGGGGGCAGGCGGACGAAGCGCTCAAGAGCCGCACGGCGATAGGCGTAAAGACCGATGTGATGGTAACGCGGCCCGTCCCCGTGGGGCGCGGTGGCGCGGGTGAAATAGAGCGCGCGCAGCCGCCGTGGGCCAATCGGTGAGCCGACCGCCTTCACGACGTTGGGATTTGAGGCCTCTTCCTCGGTGTGGATTTCCGCCGCCAGCGTCGCGATGTCGACCGCGGGGTCAGCGAGCGGGACCAGCACGCCGCGGATATTGTCGGGGCTGATGGTCGGGAAATCGCCCTGCAAATTGACCACGATCTCGGCCTCGCCAGAGGGATCGAGAAAGCCCAGCGCCTCAAAGATCCGGTCCGAGCCGGAGGGATGATCGGCGCGGGTCATGACGGCTCGTCCACCATGCGCAGTGACCGCGGCCGCAATCTCGGCTGTGTCGGTGGCGACCGCGACCCGGCCGATGCGCGCGGCTTCCGCCCGGCGCAGCACGTGGACGATCATCGGCAGGCCGGCCATCTCCAATAGCGGCTTGCCGGGCAGGCGGGTGGCCGCCATCCGGGCGGGAATCAGCACCAAAATACGATGATCGGTCATCAGAATGAGGGTCGCTTATCGCCCGACAAGGGGCCGGAAATAATGGGGATGGGCCGAAAGCCAAAGCGTTTATACGGGTTGCCAGAGCACGGGCAAACCGATATCTCATCCCTCGCTTGGAGTGCGGCGCAAAAGCCCGATTCCCGGCACCATCGCGGCCGTTTCACTCCGGCCAAAAGTCGACATTTCCGGCCTGGAGCCTGATCGAAAATGGACTCCTTCGAACTCAATAAAATTCTCGGTGCCGTCCTGGCGGCCTGCCTCATTTTGCTGGTGACGAGTTTCACCGCCAGCGCGATTTTCGCCCCCAACAAGCCAGAAAAGCCGGGGTTCGAAATCGCCGTGAAGGAAGAAGCCGCTGGCGGCGAAAAGGCTGCCGCCGCGGCGCCGCCCGAGCCGATCGAGAAGCTGTTGCAGACCGCCTCCATCCAGAAGGGTGAGCAGGCCGCCAAGAAGTGCGCCGCCTGCCACGACTTCACCAAGGGCGGGCCCAACAAGGTCGGCCCGAATCTGTTCGGGATCGTCGGTGACAAGAAGGGCGAGGGCCGCGGGTTCAACTTCTCGGCGGCCATGAAAGCCAAGGGCGGTACCTGGTCTATCGACGACCTCAACCAGTTCATCGACAATCCGAAGGGCTTCGTTCCCGGTACGGCGATGGGCTTTGCCGGCATTCAGAAAGGTAGCGAACGCGCCGACGTGCTCGCTTATCTGAACTCGCTTTCCGATAGCCCGCAGCCTTTGCCGACGGCGGCAAAGTAACTGCAAATTATTCGGGCATTGTTCAACGGCCGGGTTCAACCCCGGCCGTTTCGCGTTCTGGCCTTAAGGTCCTCCTCGGGTTCCTCTCAGAGCCAGGCCAGTCTCGCTATTGTTACCGCGGCCTTTCGCCCTACGGTCGGCATTATGATGAGCAAAAAGCAACTTAATCGGCCGAAACCTTGCCCTATACTGCGTTCGGGACGGCGCGAACCAAACACAGGATTCTCCTTTGGCCCTTAACCGAAGACATCTTTTGAAAGGCAGCGCGCTTGCCGCGCTGGCCCCAGCCCTTGGCACAACATCCGGCTTCACCGTCGTTAGTCCCGCACAGGCTCAGACCGCCGGAAGCGAGCCGGCCTGGCGCCATGGGCTGTCGTTGTCTGGCGACCTCAAATATCCGACCGGCTTCAAGCGCTTCGACTATGTTAATCCGGATGCGCCCAAGGGCGGTGTAACCCGCATGATATCGATCGGAACTTTTGATAATTTCAACGTTGCGGTCGCCGGTATCAAGGGCTCGCTCGCGCCTGCGGTGGGCCTGATCTACGAAAAGCTGATGGAGACGTCGCAGGACGAAGTCGCGACCGAATACGGCTTGCTCGCGGAAGCAGCCCAGCACCCTGACGATTTTGCTTGGGTCGTCTATCGTCTGCGCAAGGAAGCGCGCTGGCACGACGGTAAGCCCGTCACGCCGGAAGACGTCATCTATTCGCTCGAGCAGTTGAAGAAACTCAGCCCGATGTACGCCTCGTACTATCGCCATGTCGCGAGGGCTGAAAAGACCGGTGAGCGCGAGGTGAAATTCACCTTCGACGCGCCCGGAAATCGCGAACTGCCGCAGATCGTCGGTGAGCTGATGGTGTTGCCGAAGCACTACTGGGAAGGCACTGACGGCCAGGGCCGCAAACGTGATATCTCGGCAACGACCCTTGAGCCGCCGCTGGGCTCCGGTCCCTATCGCATCAAGGACTTTGTCGCCGGCCGATCCGTGAGTCTCGAGCGAGTGAAGGATTATTGGGGCGCCAATCTTCCTGTTCAGGTTGGCCAGAATAATTTCGACGAGCTGCGTTACGAGTTCTTCCGCGACAACATCGTTGCGCTTGAAGCCTTCAAGGCAGATCAGGTGGACTGGATCGCGGAGAACTCGGCCAAGCAGTGGGCGACGGCCTACGATTTTCCTGTGATGGCCGAAAAGCGGACCATCAAGGAAGAGTTTCCCGTCAACGATTCCGGCCGGATGCAGGCTTTCGTTTTCAACCTGCGCCGCGAGCAATTTAGGGATGCGCGCCTCCGCCGCGCATTCAATTTCGCCTTCGACTTCGAGGAAATGAACAAGCAGCTGTTCTTTGGGCAGTACAAGCGTATCAGCAGCTATTTCCATGGAACGGAGCTTGCTTCATCCGGCTTGCCGGAAGGCGAGGAACTCGCGATCCTCGAGACCGTACGCGACAAGGTGCCGGCCGAAGTCTTCACGACCCCTTATCAAAATCCGGTCGGCGGCAACCCCGAGGCGGTGCGCGCGAATTTGCGGGAAAGCGCGCGGCTGCTGAAAGAAGCAGGCTACGAGGTCAAGGATCGCAAACTCGTGGATCCTTCCGGCAAGCCGGTTACGGTCGAAATACTGGTTGAGGATCCCTCTAACGAACGGGTCGCTCTCTTCTTCAAGCCTTCGCTGGAGCGCATCGGCGTGACTGCTTCGATCCGTGTCGTCGATAGCGTGCAATATGAAAACCGGGAGCGCAGCTTCGATTACGACATGGTTTTCGGCCTCTGGGGAGAATCGCTGTCGCCCGGCAATGAACAGCGGGAATATTGGGGTTCGCAGGTGGCCGATACGCCCGGTTCGCGGAACATCATTGGTATCAAGAATCCGGCGGTCGATACCCTGATCGACAGAGTCATCTTTGCCAAAAGCCGTTCTGAACTGGTCGCCGCGACGCGGGCGCTTGACCGGGTATTGCTGTGGAATTTCTACGTCGTGCCGCAATTTACCTACGGGTTTTTGCGTTATGCACGCTGGGACCGGTTCAGCCATGCCGATCTACCGAAATATGCCCGCGCGGGTCTGCCGTCCCTGTGGTGGTTCGACGCTGACAAGGCCGCCAGGACCGGCAAAAGATCTTGAGGAAGCTTCCGCACATAGCGTCTTTATCGCGCCGGCATGTGCTGGGCTTGGGCCTTGGCGCGATGAGTGTGCCGTGGTTGCATAAAGCCAAGGCGGCAGACACAGGCCAGGATATTCACGGCCTGTCTGGGTTCGGAGACCTGAAGTATCCGGCCGACTTTCAGCATTTTGACTACGTCAATCCCGATGCACCGAAAGGAGGGATATTCTCCCTCATCCCTTCGGTTCGCGCTTACAACCAGTCTTACCAGACCTTCAACTCTTTCAACGCCTATGTCCTGAAAGGCGAAGGCGCGCAAGGGATGGACATGACGTTCGCGCCGCTGATGGTGCGCGCCGGCGACGAGCCCGACGCCATGTATGGCCTGGCGGCAAAGTCGGTGCAGATATCGCCCGACAGATTGACGTATCGCTTCACCATACGTCCGGAAGCGCGCTTCCATGACGGCTCGAAACTGACCGCGCAGGACGCCGCCTTCTCGTTGACGATATTGAAGGAGAAAGGCCACCCCCTGATCGTGGTTCAGCTGCGCGACATGGTGAAGGCGGAGGCTGTTGACGATGCGACGCTTGTCGTCAGTTTCGCGCCCAATCGCGCTCGCGACGTGCCGCTGTATGTGGCGGGCCTGCCAATCTTCTCCAAAGCCTATTATGCCGCGCGGCCGTTTGAAGAATCCACGCTCGATACCCCACTTGGATCAGGGCCGTACAAGGTTGGGAAATTCGAGGTCAACCGTTTCATCGAATTCGAGCGCGTGAAGGATTGGTGGGCGGCGGATCTGCCGGTCAATCGCGGCAGCTATAATTTCGACACCATCCGCTACGAATTCTATCGCGACCGCGACGTCGCCTTCGAAGGCTTTACCGCCAAGAGCTATCTCTACCGCGAGGAATTCACCGCTCGCATCTGGGCCACACGGTATGACTTTCCTGCCGTGAAGGACGGTCGCGTCAAGCGTGAGACCTTGCCCGACGACACGCCGTCGGGTGGACAAGGCTGGTTCATCAATATCCGGCGCGACAAATTCAAGGATCCGCGCGTGCGGGAAGCCTTGATCAATGCGTTCGACTTCGAATGGACCAACAAGACCGTGATGTACGGTGCCTACGCGCGCACGAGTTCGCCATTCCAGAATTCGGATATGGTGGCCAGTGGGCCGCCCTCGCCGGAAGAGCTGAAGCTGCTCGAGCCGTTTCGTGGTCAGGTGCCGGATGAGGTGTTCGGGGAGCCCTTCGTACCGGCTGTGTCCGATGGATCAGGACAAGATCGCACGCTGCTGCGCAAGGCGCAGCAATTGCTCAACGACGCGGGTATTGCGATCAAGGACAAAAAGCGGGTTTTGCCGAATGGTGAGCCGTTCAAAGTCGAATTTCTGCTCGACGAGCAGTCGTTCCTGCCGCACCACGCATCTTTGATCCAAAACCTCGGCTTGCTTGGGATCGAAGCTACCCCGCGGCTGGTTGATGCTGTCCAATACCGGGCGCGCGTTGAGGCCTTTGACTTCGACATTACAACAGAGCGGCTCAGCATGTCGGCGACGCCGGGGGACAGTCTGCGCCCGTACTTCACCTCGCAGGCCGCCGCCACCAAGGGCTCATATAATCTGGCAGGCGTCGCGAGCCCAGCTATTGACGCGCTGGTCGAAAAGGCCATCGGGGCGCAATCGCGAGCGGATCTGACGGTGGCATGCCGCGCGCTGGACCGCGTCTTCCGCGCCGGCCGCTATTGGATTCCGCAATGGTACCGTGCCACGCATCCCGTCGCCTATTGGGATGCGTTCAGCCATCCGGCCAAGCCGCCACGCTACGCATCCGGCGTGGGCGCGCCGGAAAACTGGTGGTACGACGCCGCCAAGGCCGAGAAGCTCGAGCAGGCGAAATAGTTCATGAGCGCCTATATCACACGCCGAATCTTGTTGATGTTTCCGACCCTGCTCGGAATCATGTTCGTCGCTTTCATTGTGGTGCAGTTCGCACCGGGCGGACCCGTGGAGCGGGTAATCGCGCAGCTTTCGGGTGCCGATACCGGCGCCAACTCTCGTATCTCCGGCAGCGGCAGCGATTTCCGCCCCGTGGGCCCCGGCGGTGCGGCGGCTGACGTCGTCAGTTCAAAATACCGCGGCGCGCAAGGTCTCGATCCCGATTTCATCAAGAGCCTCGAGAAGCAGTTCGGTTTCGACAAGCCTGCGCCTGAACGCTTTGCCCTGATGGTCTGGAATTACGCCCGCTTCGATTTTGGCAAGAGTTATTTCCGCGACATCAGCGTGGTGCAACTGATCAAGGAGAAGCTCCCGGTCTCGATCTCGCTTGGCATCTGGATGACCCTCATTACCTATCTGATCGCGATTCCGCTCGGCATTCGCAAGGCGGTCCTGGAAGGTTCACCCTTCGACACCTGGACCTCGACGGTGATCATCATCGGATTTGCGATTCCGGGCTTTCTGTTTGCGATCCTCCTGATCATTCTCCTCGCTGGCGGATCGTACCTCAATCTGTTCCCGTTGCGCGGGCTGACCTCGGACGGCTGGTCGCAATTTCCCTGGTACTTGAAGGTCGTCGATTATGCCTGGCACCTCGTGCTGCCGCTTGTTTCTATGGCGCTCAGTGCGTTTGCGACCATGACACTGTTGACCAAAAACTCGTTCTTGGATGAAATCCGCAAGCAATATGTGATGACAGCACGCGCCAAGGGCTGCAGCGAACAACGGGTGCTATACGGTCACATCTTCCGTAACGCCATGCTGATCGTGATCGCCGGGTTTCCCGGCGCGTTCATCCATGCTTTCTTCTCCGGCTCCCTTCTGATCGAGAACATCTTTTCGCTCGATGGCCTCGGCCTGCTCTCGTTTGAAAGCGTGCTCAACCGCGACTATCCAGTCGTATTCGGGACGCTCTACATATTCTCGCTGGTCGGTCTCGTCGTGAACCTGATCACCGACCTCACCTATATGTGGGTCGATCCGAGGATCGATTTCGAGGCGCGGGAAGTCTGATGATCATCACCGGAGCTCCCGCCCCGCCACCCGAGACAAACACGCCGGCTCCACTCGGCGAAGCCGTGCCGGTGACAGGGCAGGCGTTCGAGCGGTTGTCGCTGAATCGCCGACGCTGGCAGAACTTCAAATCGAACAAGCGTGGTTACTGGTCATTCTGGATTTTCCTGCTTCTGTTCTTTGTCTCGTTGTTTGCCGAACTGATCGCCAACGACCGGCCACTTCTGATCAAGTATGATGGCCATCTCTATTGGCCAGCCTTGATTACCTATTCGGAGACGACATTCGGCGGCGATTTCGAAACCGCGGCCGATTACCGCGATCCCTATTTGCAGAAACTGATCGCCGACAAAGGCGGCACGATCGTCTGGCCGCTGATCCGATATTCCTACGACACCCACAATCTCGATCTGCCGACGGCTGCGCCGTCGCGGCCGACCTGGAGGCTGACGGAAGCGCAGTGCAAGGAAGTAGTGGAGAAGAAGGGTCTCAAAAGCTGCCGCGATCTCGAATATAACTGGTTGGGCACCGACGATCAGGGCCGCGATGTGGTCGCACGCGTGATCTACGGCTTTCGTATCTCCGTGCTGTTCGGATTGAGCCTGACCATCATCTCCTCGATCATCGGTGTCGCCGCGGGCGGCGTACAAGGCTATTTCGGCGGCTGGATCGATCTTTCCTTTCAGCGCTTCATCGAAATCTGGAATTCGATTCCCTATCTCTATTTGCTTCTCATCATCGCGGCCGTGCTGCCGCCGGGCTTTTTCGTCCTGCTCGGCATCATGGCGTTGTTTTCCTGGGTTTCGCTGGTAGGCCTTGTGCGCGCCGAATTCCTGCGCGGCCGCAATTTTGAATACATCCAGGCAGCACGAGCGCTCGGCGTGTCGAACGCTGTCATCATGTTTCGCCATCTGCTGCCGAATGCGATGGTTGCGACCATGACGTTCCTGCCGTTCATCGTCTCCTCATCGGTGATGACGCTTACCGCTCTCGACTTTTTGGGATTCGGCTTGCCGCCTGGTTCGCCCTCGCTTGGCGAATTGCTGTCGCAGGCCAAGGCCAATATTCAGGCGCCCTGGCTCGGCTTCACCGGGTTCTTTGCCGTGGCGATCATGCTGTCGCTTCTGATTTTCATTGGCGAGGCGGTGCGCGACGCCTTCGATCCCCGCAAGACGTTCAGGTGAGCGAAGCCATGGACGCCATCAACCAGCCCCTGCTTGATGTCCGCGACCTCTCGGTGGTGTTTCGCCACCAGGGCGGGCGGTCGACTGCGGTTGATCGCATTTCATTTTCGATTCTGCGCGGCCAGTGCGTGGCTCTGGTCGGCGAGTCCGGTTCGGGCAAATCCGTCAGCGCGTTGTCAGTCCTGAAGCTGTTGCCCTATCCGACCGCGTCGCATCCCTCGGGCAGCATCCTGTTCAAGGGGCGCGAACTACTGAAGCTCTCGGAGAACGAAATACGGAGCATCCGCGGCAACGACATCTCGATCATATTCCAGGAGCCGATGACCTCGCTCAATCCGCTGCACACGATCGAGGCGCAAATTGGCGAAGCCCTGCGGCTTCACAATGATGTTGGTGGCCGGATGGTGCGCGCGCGTACGCTTGAACTGTTGACGCAGGTCGGCATTCCCGACCCGGAAACCCGGCTTGGAAGCTATCCGCACCAGCTGTCCGGCGGGCAGCGCCAGCGAGTGATGATTGCGATGGCGCTTGCCAACGAGCCCGACCTGCTGATCGCCGATGAACCGACTACAGCGCTCGACGTCACTGTCCAGGCGCAAATCCTGACGCTGCTGGCCGATATCCGCAAGCGGCTCGGCATGAGTCTTTTATTTATCACCCACGACCTCGGCATCGTGCGGCGCATTGCGGATGTGGTCTGTGTCATGAACGGCGGCAAGATCGTCGAGCACGGACCCGTCGAGCAGGTCTTTACCGCGCCGAAACACTCCTATACTCGCGCGCTGCTCGCCGCTGAACCCAAGCCGGATCCGGCACCGCCGCGGCCTGCCTCGCCGGTCGTGATGTCGACTGATAACCTCAAGGTCTGGTTTCCGATCAAGCGCGGCTTTTTGCGATCGACGGTTGGGCATATCAAGGCGGTGGACGGGGTCAGTCTGGAGGTACGCAAGGGCGAAACGCTCGGTGTCGTCGGGGAGTCCGGCTCCGGCAAGACGACGCTGGGGCTCGCGCTATTGCGGTTGATTTCTTCCGATGGCCCGATCGTCTTTTTGGGCAAAGACATCCAGGGGCTGCGTTTCGAAGCCATGCGGCCGTTTCGCCGCGACATGCAGATCGTGTTTCAGGATCCGTTCGGCGCCTTGAGCCCCCGCATGTCGGTCGGTGATATCGTGGCCGAAGGCTTGACCGTGCACCAGAAGTCCCTTTCGGATGCCGACCGGGAGGCGCGCGTGATCCGGGCGCTGCGCGATGTCGGTCTCGATCCGGCGACGCGCTTCCGCTACCCGCACGAATTTTCCGGCGGCCAGCGTCAGCGCATCAGCATTGCACGGGCGGTGGTGCTGGAGCCAAATTTCGTGGTGCTGGACGAGCCGACCAGCGCGCTCGACATGCTGTTTCAGGCCCAGATGGTCGATCTGTTGCGCGAGCTGCAGCGCAAGCGCGACTTGACCTACATGTTCATCTCGCATGACCTGCGCGTGGTGGCCTCGCTCGCCAGTCATCTGATCGTGATGCGCGATGGCAAGGTGGTGGAGAAAGGCCTGGCAGCGGATTTGTTCAAGAGTCCGAAGACCGACTATACCCGTGCCCTGTTTGCGGCCGCCTTCAGGCTGGAAGCCGCCGACGAAGGCGTTGTCAGGGAATAGAAACTTTATCCTTCGGCGCGAAGCTTTTCGATCTGTCCGTGCCCGTTCACCGGAACGTTCCAGATATCGTCGGCATATTCAGCGATGGTGCGGTCGGATGAGAACCAGGCCATTCGCGCCACGTTGAGGATCGAAGCCCGCGTCCAGGCTGCTTGCGTCTGCCAGCGGGCATCGATGCCGCGCTGCGCCGCGTAATAGGAATCGAAGTCCGCACTGACCATGTAGTGATCGAGGTGGCGCAGCGCATGGGCGATGGATTCAAAGCGGCTGGCGTCGCCGGGCGAGAATTCGCCGCTGCCGATCGCGTTGATCGCACGCGAGAGCCCGGGTGAGGCCCGGATCACATCGGTGGCGTCCAGCCCCTGCTTGCGCCGTACCACCACATCCATCGCTTCCATGCCGAAGATCGCGATGTTCTCCGCGCCCACATGGTCGCGGATCTCGATATTGGCGCCGTCCAGCGTGCCGATGGTGAGGGCACCGTTGAGGGCGAGTTTCATGTTGCCGGTGCCGGAGGCTTCCATGCCCGCGGTCGAAATCTGTTCGGAAAGATCGGCGGCCGGAATGATCACTTCCGCAAGGCTGACATTGTAGTCGGGAAGGAACGCGACTTTCAGGCGCCCTGCGATCACCGGATCGTTGTTGACCACCTCGGCGACGTCGTTGATCAGCTTGATGATCAGCTTGGCGTAACGGTAGCTCGCCGCCGCCTTGCCGGCGAAGATCTTGACGCGCGGTACCCAGTTTCCTTGCGGATTGTCCTTGATCGCGTGATAGAGCGCGATCGCCTCCACGATGTTGAGCAGTTGCCGCTTGTATTCATGGATTCGCTTGATCTGGACGTCGAACAGCGCCGCCGGATCGACCTTGATATTGATCTTCTCGCCGATCAGGCGCGACAGCGCGATCTTGTTGTGATGCTTGACGTTGCGGAACTTTTCCTGAAATGCGCTGTCGCCGGCGCTTTTTTCAAGAAGCTGGAGCCGGGAGAAATCGTCGAGCAAGGCTTCGCCGCAGGCCTCGCGCAACAGGTCGGTCAGCTTCGGATTGGCCAGCATCAGCCAGCGGCGGAAGGTGATGCCATTGGTCTTGTTGGTGATGCGGCCGGGATAGAGATGATTGAGATCGTGGAACACGGTCTCCTTCATCAGGTCGGAATGCATCGCCGAGACACCGTTGATGCGATGGGAGCCAACGAAGGCCAGTTGCCCCATCCGCACGCGTCGTCCGGATCTCTCGTCGATCAATGAGACGGAGGCGCGGAAATCGACGTCGCCGGGACAGCGCTCCTCGGCGAGCGCCAGATGGCCGACATTGATGCGATAGATGATCTCGAGATGCCGCGGCAACAACCGTTGAAACAGTTCGACCGGCCAGGTCTCGAGGGCTTCCGGCAGCAGCGTGTGGTTGGTGTAGGACAGGGTTGCGACCGTGATCTTCCACGCATCGTCCCAGCGGATGTTGTGCAGGTCGACCAGGATGCGCATCAACTCGGTGACGGCCAGACTCGGATGCGTATCGTTGAGTTGTACGGCGACTTTCGCGGCAAGGCCGCGTATTTGTCCGTCCGCTGCCAAATGGCGATTGACCAGATCCTGCAGTGACGCCGAGACGAAGAAATATTCCTGGCGTAGCCTGAGCTCGCGGCCCGCCGGGCTCTCGTCATTCGGATAGAGGAACTTGCAGATCGATTCGGCGCGCGCTTCCTCGGCGCTGGCGCCGATGTAGTCGCCGGTGTTGAATACGTCGAGTTTGAGCGGGTCCGGCGAGCGCGCGGACCACAGGCGAAGCGCGTTGACGTTCTGACCGCGCCATCCGACGATCGGCGTATCGTAGGCGACCGCCTGCACGGTTTCGCCCGGATGCCAGATTGCGCGGTCGCGCCCCTTCGCCTCGACGTGCTCGACACCGCCGCCGAAGTGGACCTGGTAGATCACCTCCGGCCGCTGAAATTCCCAGGGGTTGCCGAAGCTCAGCCATTCGTCGGGATATTCCTGCTGCCAGCCATTGTTGATGATCTGGCGGAACAGGCCGAAATCGTAGCGGATGCCGTAGCCGATGGCGGGAATGCCAAGCGTCGCCATGCTCTCCATGAAGCACGCGGCAAGACGCCCGAGACCACCATTGCCGAGGGCTGCGTCCGGCTCGCATTTGCGCAAATCCGCCAGGCCGACGCCGAGATCGCCGAGCGCTGCGTCGAACAGCGCCAAGAGCCCCATATTGTTCAAGGCGTCCGTGAAGAGGCGGCCGATCAGGAATTCGAGCGAGAGGTAGTAGACCCGCTTGCGGCCGGCATCGTAGCTCAGCTTCTCCGCCGTCAGCCAGCGGTGCACGATGCGGTCGCGCAGTGCGAGCGCTGCGGCCTTGTACCAATCGTGCCTGGTCGCCATGCCGGCGTCCTTGCCGATCGCAAGCCGGAGCTTGGCAAGAATCGCGCTCTTGATTTCCGTCAGCGCCAGCTCATCGATGGGCTGGCCCGGCGCCGGCAAATTCACTGGGAGTGAAGGCTCTGACAAAATACGAATCCCGCGACTGACCCCATGATACGCACCTTGCGGGCGGATCGAAACCCGGAGCTTTACTGTGCAATATTTGCATGATTTTCATGCAAGGACCGGGCCGATTTAATAGGCTTATGCTTGGCCCGGCTAAGGTCACTCGTCTTCAATAACGTTTATTCCTTCGTCACTTAAAGCCTCCATCACGGCCTCGATGTATTCCGGTGAAGTTGCGGGCGAAGGCCATAGTTCGTTGAGCAATAGCTCGTTGAGTTCATCGAAGGTCACAAAGCCCTTCTGGCGACCGAGCTCGATGGCTTTCCGGGTGATGTCGCTTCTCGGCATTTCTCGTCCCTTCCAAGACCAGCCCCTACTAAAGGGAAGAGTCTCGCTTCGGTTGGAACAAATTAAGAACACTTTAGCAAGTCTTTGATATATCATAGTGATTCGGAATTCACCCGACACAACATCTATGGTCTATCCGAGCTTTCGAGGACTACATGTCCACTATCGCCTGCGATCAATTCGCCCTCACGCGCATCGCCGACTTCGCCCGGTCGCTGTCGCGCCTGCATAAAACCTCCCGCCGCCGGCTCGTCGATGACGACGCGATCGACCGGGAATTCAACACCGTTTGCCAGTCGGTCTGGGGCTACACCACGGACGATATCAGCGACGACTTATTCTGCGATGCCGACCACGTTTTCCTGGATTCGCTCGATGAGGTGCATGCGCGTCTCTTTGCCGCCGAGCAAGGCTATGACCTTGTCGACGATGACGGCATGCTGACGGATTGGTGGGGCTATTGCTGGATGATCCTGGCTGAGAAACGGGGTCTGCTCACGCCGGAAAATCGCGCCGCCGCGCGGGCCCAGATCGAGGAGAAATACCGCGCGGCGCCGAACGTGATCGGCGTTATCGTCGGAAGGTGACGGTTCAACGGACCTCGTCCTGAGGAGGCGCATTGGCGCCGTCTCGAAGGACGGCCGCTCTCTGCATGCCATGGTTCTCCCGGCGACGCAAAAGCGTCGTCCGGAGACGCGCACTGCTTTAGGTGCCGTTCGCTAACGTCCGCGCTGCCGCTCCGCCTGCTCGGGCGCGGCGTGCTCCTCACCATGAGGCTGGACGGTTTATCAGTTCAATTCCGCATGCTTGTTGCGCGTGGGAGCGGGCTTTGGCGCCGGTGTGAAGGGAGCTGCCACGTCGCTATTCGGCGCTTCGTTGCCAATTGCGTCAGCCGCAACCGGCGCCACCTTCATCTCGCCGAGGCGAGCGCGCACCTCGGCCGTCAGGCCGGGGTAGGAGGCGACCGGGATGAATTCCGGGCTCTGGTTATTGCCGACCTTGATGCCTGAATAGGCCACGAGCCCATCGGTGGTGGCGATCACGTCGCCGGCGCGCAGTGACGCATCCAGCGTCAGGTCGACCGGCGCGAGACCGGCCGCGTCGCGGCCGTTACAAGTACAATCCGCGCGTAGCGCCTTCCGATAGGCAAAGGCGTTTTCGCTGTCGGCATAGTGCTCGCCGCTCACGCTCGTGGCGTTGTCGATGTTGCTGCCAAAGAAGACCTTGGTCGGTGACGCCGGACAAAAGGCCTGGCACATCTGGACCGGCGAGGCGTTGCCGCGCGTCAGCGGAAAATACTTGCCGTCGCAGCTTCGCACGCAAAAAGCAGGGCCTCCGCTGGAGGCCACGGGCCGTGGCGGCGGTGCGGGCTGCTGGGAAGGATCGGCGAAAAAATTCGCTTGTGGCGGCGCCGGATGCTGCTGCTGTTTCTGGAGCCCGCCGAAGAACAGGTCGAACAGACCCTCGGCGGATGCTTCGCGTGGTGCGAGCCCAAAGTTGCTGGCAAGAAGGACGCCGGCGAAGACAGTGGCAGCAACGGACGCCCTTCGGCGCCGCTGGCGCTGATCGGTCAATTCCTTACGCAACGCTTACTCCACCCGTACTGAAACGACGCCCCGGCAGCATTGGCCGACGCCGTTCACATTAGTGCGGGATGGTAAACGAGCTATGAGCGGAGGCCGGGGCGCCCAAAAGAAAGTGCTCTTGGGAGAACCCCTATTCCTTCAGATACTCACTCGCGCGGAATAGCCAGCGGAAGGCAAGGCCTGCCTGGGCGAAGGTTTCGATCGCACCTTCTTCGCGGTCCACCATGGTCAGCACCAGCACGACTTCGCCGCCGGCATCGCGCACCGCATCGACCGCCTTCAGCGCCGATTCGCCTGTTGTGGTGACGTCCTCGACAATCACCACGCGCTTGCCGTGCAGGCTCTCGTTTTTGGCGAGACCCTCGACCGCGAGCCTTGCGCCATGCTCCTTCGGCTTCTTGCGCACAAAGAAGGCCGCGATCGGATGGCCCTTGAGCCAGGAGAGCTGGGCGACGGCGCCGGCGAGCGGGACCGCGCCCATTTCCAGTCCGCCGATATAATCAAGGCCGTCGTCCTTGAGCGCCTCATAGGTCAACTCGGCCAGCAATGCGGCGCCTTCCGGATCCAGCATGGTCGGCTTGAGGTTGAAGTAGAAACTGCTCTTGCGCCCCGAGGCCAGCGTGATTTCGCCCCGGCCAAAGGAGCGCTTGCGGATGATCTCGACGAGGCGGGCGCGGGAAGCGGATTTGGACAAAAGTGATCTCCCGTATGGGAGGCGCAATTTATGCGTGGATGGGCGTCATATCCAGAGCGGAACCCTCACCGTCAACAGGGGAGCGGCCCGCGCGAGAGGCCGTTTCCGGGCCTGTCGGGTGATGCTACGAGAGGCTTTCCTCCCGCCAACACTTGATCAACGCCCAAGGGACTCCCGATGACCATTGAACTGCACACCTGGAACACGCCGAACGGCCGCAAGATCAGCGTGGCGCTGGAGGAGATGGGGCTGCCCTACAAGGTCGTTCCCGTCAACATCTCCAAGGGCGAGCAGATGGCGCCCTCGTTTCTGGCGATCAGCCCGAACAACAAGATTCCAGCCATCGTCGACCCTGACGGACCGGGCGGCAAACCCGTCAGCGTGTTCGAATCTGGCGCGATCCTGCTTTATCTCGGTGAGAAGACCGGCAAGTTTTTGCCTTCATCTCTGGCCGATCGCATTCCGGTCTATGAATGGCTGATGTGGCAGATGGGAGGCTTTGGGCCGATGCCGGGGCAGGTGCATCATTTCATTGCGCTGGAGAACGAGCAGGACCGCGCCTATGGCCTGAAGCGATACATGACCGAGACGATCCGACTCTATGGCGTGCTGGATCGACGCTTGGCGAACCATGAATTTGTCGCCGGTCCGCTATCGATTGCGGACTTCGCGATCCTCGGCTGGGCCTGGCGTCACGAGCGCCACAAGGTGTCCTTCTCGGATTTCCCCCATGTCGGCCGCTGGTACGACGCGATGATGACGCGGCCCGCCGTCATGCGCGGCATGGAAGCGAAGCTGGATTAAGCCCGCCGTGTTTCCAGTGCCATCCGCACGGCCAATCCCGCCAATACTGTGCCCATCAGCCAGCGCTGCACCAATAGCCAGGTCGGCCGGGTCCCGAGGAAGCGCGCGATCGATCCGGCCGCGAGCGCAATCATGGCGTTGACGCTGACGCTGATCACGATCTGGATCGAACCCAGCACCAGCGATTGCACAAGTACGCTGCCTGCCGAGGGATCGATGAATTGCGGCAGCAGCGCCAGATAGAGCATCGCGATCTTGGGATTGAGGAGATTGGTGACAAACCCCATCAAGAATAACTTGCGCGGCCCATCGGCTTTCAGCGTCTTGACCTGAAACGGCGAGCGGCCGCCGGGCTTCAACGCCTGCCAGGCCAGCCAGAGTAGATAGGCCGCGCCCGCAAGCCGAAGCGCGTCGTAGGCATAGGGCACCGCGAGCAAGAGCGCGGTGATGCCGAACGCCGCGCATAACATATAGAATACAAATCCGAGCGCGACCCCGCCGAGCGACACGATCCCGGCGGCGGGCCCCTGCGTCAACGAGCGCGAAATCAGATAGATCATGTTCGGACCCGGCGTGAGCACCATGCCGAGGGAGACAAGGGCAAAGCCGAGCAGGGCGGTCAAATGAGGCATGATGAACTCATCGGTTATAGACGCATCAGATAGCGCGCATTGGCGCGCGACACCATTTCACAAATGGCATGGATGATGTTCGGATATTTCAGGAGTAGGCGGCCTGAGCGCCTGGCGCCTAACCCAATCGCTTGATTGCCGTGACCCCGCTGCCTGACGCCTTGATGCGCGCGATCGCTTCCTGCGTGCGCTCGATGGTCGTGGCCATATGATACGCGTTGGCGTGAACGATGGTGTCGGTATCGCGCGCGATCGCGACATGGCCTTTCCAGAAAATCAGATCGCCGCGTTTGAGTTTTTTGGTGTCGCGCGGATCGAGCGCTTTGCCGAGCCCCTTCTGCTGCATGTCGCTGTCGCGCGGGCAAGGTTTGCCAGCGGCGGTGAGCGAGACTTGAACCAGTCCCGAACAATCGACCCCGAGACTGCTCTTGCCGCCCCATAGATAGGGCGTGCCGACAAACGCTTCCGCGACCGCGACGAAATCGCCGACATGGTGGTCGATCGGGCCCAGATGCTGCCGCGGCAGGTACCAGCCCTCGCGCGTCACGGCAAAGGCGCCTTCCTCGCGCAGCACCGTCAGCAGACTTCCCATCACAAAAGTCTCGGTTGGCGGCAGCTTGATCGAGGGGCCCGGAAAGGCAAAGGTCCGCAAGGCGGTGACCTTGTGGGTCGGCGGCCCTGCTGGTCGGATCAGCGCCTGATCCGGCAACCAACCGACATAACCGTCGCTGTTGAGCTGGCCCCAGGCCCAGCCTTCAGCGTTGCGGTCATAGATCGTTGCGCGCTCGCCCCTGAGCGCCTGTGTTGAGAGCTCCGCGTCAGAAGATGGCGCGCGGCGAAGCGGCGCCAACGCATCCGATATTTCGAACTCCTTGCCGGTGACAAAGCGCGCCGCCTCGACCTTGCCTTCGAGATATTTTGCGGCAAGGTCGGCTCTCGCGGGTGTCAGGCGCGGATCGTCATCCATAGCTGTTGCTCAACAGGCGATAGATCGCGCGCGCCGCCTGGCATTCGCCGCCCTCCGGGCGCGCCGGCTTGGCGGTCGGCGTCCAGCCATAGATATCGACGTGCAGCCAGCTCTTGGCCGCCTCTACAAAGCGTTGGAGAAACAAGGCGCAGGTGATCGAGCCGGCAAAGCCGCCCGATGGCGCATTGTTGATGTTGGCGACCTTGGAATCGAGCCAACTATCGTAAGGCGGCCACAACGGCAGCCGCCAAAGCGGATCGTGCTCCTGTTTCGCGCAAGCCGAAATCGCCCCGGCCAGCGTTTCGTCGTCGGTGTAAAACGGCGGCAAGTCGGGGCCGAGCGCCACCCGCGCCGCGCCGGTCAACGTACCGAGATCAATCAACAGATCGGGCTTTTCTTCGTCGGCGAGCGCGAGCGCGTCGGCCAGCACCAGCCGGCCTTCCGCGTCGGTGTTGCCGATCTCGACGGTGAGGCCCTTGCGCGAGGTGAAGATATCCAGTGGACGAAAGGCATTGCCGGCCACTGCATTCTCGACTGCCGGAATCAGAACCCGCAGCCGCACCTTGAGGCGGGCGTCCATCACCATTTGCGCCAGAGCGAGCACGTTGGCGGCGCCGCCCATGTCCTTCTTCATGATCAGCATGCCGCTGGAAGGCTTCAGGTCGAGCCCGCCGGTATCGAAGCAGACGCCCTTGCCGACCAGCGTCACCTTGGGATGGGACGGGTCGCCCCAAGTGAAATCGATCAGGCGCGGGGCGCGGGGCGATGCCATGCCGACGGCGTGAATCAAGGGAAAGTTCCGCCGTGTCAGATCCTCGCCGACCACGCAGCTGAAATCGGCGCCGAACCGCTCCGCGAGCTGTTGCGCCGCCTGTGCCAGTTCTTCCGGTCCCATGTCATTGGAAGGCGTGTTGATAAGATCACGCGCGAGCGCGGCAGCCTCCGCCATCCGCGCGATGTCGGCGATATCGACCCCGTCCGGCGGCACCAGGCGGACCTCGGGTACTTCCGATTTGCGGTAGCGGCCAAAACGATAACAGCCAAGCGCGAAGGCGAGCGTCGCAAGATGCGCGTGATCGGGAGCGACATTGGCGAAACGATAGACGCCCGGCGGCAGCAGGCCCGGCAATTGGCCAGGCCGGAACGGATCGCGGAATTTGCTGCTCTCGCTGTCCAGCCCGAAGACCACCTGCGCGATCTCGCCGCTGGCCGCTGGCAATGCCAGATGGGCTCCCGGCTTGGCTGCAAATGCGTTGGCACGGGCAAATTTCCGGGAGGGTTCGGGAAGACCGGCGGAGATTGCCTCCCATGTCGCTTTGGTCGCAAACGTGATGGGAATGGCCGGCGTTGCGGTTAAGGTCTCGAACACGGAGGGCATGTCTTGATCTTCGGTTGAAGCGGATCGCGGCAAGACAGCCTCTTGCGCGCTTTGGAGATTCTACAATGGCATAGGCTGCCAAGCCAGTGCGCACTTTCGCATTAGCTACAGGGTCTTCAGATCGACGTACAGGTTACGAATGATGGCGCGACCTGCACGTTCCCTCGCCGTCGTGATAGTCTGCGAGCACTGGATCAGCAGGGGAGCGTTAGATGGCTAAGAAGGTGGCTAAGAAAGGTCTGGACGGCCGGCATCGCGACACGACCGGTCGCATCGACAAGAAGCATGGCAACACGCGCATCGGGTCGCTTCGCAAGACCTATGGCGAGCACTTCGCGAAAGGCCGGCGCAAGGACATGATGCTGAAAACCCTGTTGGCCGAGACCGGCACGGACTCGCTTCACGCCTACCTGCGCAAGCATCACAAATAGCCGGCACGGGCTGAGGGTCGTCGGCCCGCAGTCTCTTGGCATCGGAAATCACGGAAGTGGCCGGGTCTGACCCGAGGCCAGCGTTAACCCCGTATTAGGGTTAACAGATTATTGCTTGCGTAAATTCGGCCCGGTTTGCCGGCCGATATCCGTGAGTCCGTGCCATGCGTCAGCAATACCATGCCGCCCATTTGAAATTCCCGCGCTGCAAGCGGCGAATTCTATTCGGGAATTTCAAATGGAAGCGCGGCATGGAAACGGTTGGTTTGCTGGTGCGCTCAACTTTTCGACGTGCGTGAAAGGTGACTGCTGCGATGGAGCACGAACGTCGAAAAGTGCGCACCAGTTCTGCCCGGCTTCTTGCATCCGTGGCCGTGATGGCGATCGTCGCCGCCGGGCTTGGCGGCTGCCAGACCATGTCCGACGTCACGGGATCCATATCGCCGAAGACCTCGGCCAGCGCCGATGCCGATCCGCATCAAGCGGCGGAAGCCGCCGGCGAACGTTACCGCGCCGACCCCAAGAATGCCGAAGCAGCGCTAGCCTATGGCCAGGCGCTGCGGGCCTCCGGCCAGCGCAGCCAGGCCGCCGCCATGCTAGAGCAGGCCACCATTGCCCATCCCGGCGACAAGGCGCTGCTCGCGGCCTATGGCCGATCGCTGGTGGACAACGGCAATTTCCAGCAGGCCCTTGACGTCCTTGGCCGCGCGCACGCCCCCGATAATCCCGATTGGCGCCTTCTTTCGGTGCAGGGAACCGCGCTCGATCAACTCGGCCGTCACGAGGAAGCCCGTCGTTACTATGCGAGCGCGCTAAAGATCGCCCCGGACGAGCCCACGGTGCTTTCGAATCTCGGGCTGTCCTACATGTTGTCGAAGAATTTGCCAAAGGCCGAGGAAGCGCTTCGCCAGGCCTATGCCAGCGGGAAAACCGACGCGCGGGTGCGACAGAATTTGGCCTTGGTGATTGGCCTGCAAGGCCGCTTTGCGGAGGCAGAGCAGATCGTCCGCGCCGATCTTCCCGCTGACGAGGCGGCAGCCAACGTCGCATATCTCAAACAGATGCTGAACCGGAAAGACGATCCCCGCGTCGGCAGTGCAGGCAAAACGCCCGTGGCTTCGCTCAGCCGTCCGGAGTGACATTCGCAGTCATTCCGGGATGGTCCCAACGGACCGCGCGAATGCGCGCCCGATGACAGGCTCCGGACCAGACGGGAAACCCGAGATTCCGGGCTCGAGCTTCGCTCGCCCCGGAATGACAGCCGAACAACGGATTGATTC